>Ga0310691_10001157_pt1 | contig 42445 bp, 41 predicted proteins | sample 176DNAGHGlowgp2_FD_203887 | JGI IMG/M metagenome (GOLD analysis project Ga0310691, IMG submission 203887) | Sheep rumen microbial communities from Palmerston North, Manawatu-Wanganui, New Zealand - 1766 DNA GHGlow gp2 (v2) (version 2) | ecosystem: Host-associated > Mammals > Digestive system >... | reverse complement strand
CAGCAGCTCCGCGCGCCGACCGCGTATCCGCCGCCTCGTATAGCCGATAAGCTCCCATATACTCAAATAACCACTCCCACACATAATTCGCAAAAGAGCTAAGATCAAAGCCGTTAGCCATAAGCTAACGGCTAAAGGCTTATAATTCCGAATTTCGCATTCCGAATTACACTGGTATTATGTGAGCTTTATGGGATTTTATTCAAAATCGGGACCGTCGTCCTCTATGCGCTCGTAGGGACAGTAGCCGAGTATCTCGAAGCACTGCGAATTCAGCCACATCTGCGCCGTCGTGAGTATGTCGAAGCCGCCGCCCGCCTCCGTTGTTATCTGCGAGGGCGAATACTTCGGTATTCCGAAGCCCGCAAGCATATTCGAGATGATGCCCGCGTGCGTGATGAGCGCACAGTGCGTCAACCCGCTCTGCATCATGTCCGTGATGATATTGTGCAGCCCCGTGTACGTGCGCGCGGTCATCTCCTCGAGGCTCTCGCCCTTCGGCGGACGCGCGTCCTTGCCTCCGCGGAGCCATGCCTTGTAGTCGTCGCGGTTTATCAGCTCATCCACGCTCTTGCCGTCGAATTCGCCGAGGTCGAGCTCACGGAAGTCGTCCACGGGGACTATCTCCGTCTCGGGGAAGAGTATGTCCGCGGTCTCCCTGCACCTCAGAAGCGGCGACGTGTAGACCCTGTGCACGGACGGGTAGTCGAACTCGTCCATTTTTGCGGCGAGGTCGGCGGCTCCCTTCGGAGAGAGCGGCATATCGGTCTTGCCGATGTATATTCCCTTTTCGTTCGCCTCGGTCAGGCCGTGACGTATCACACTTATCCTGTAGCCTTTCATATTCTGCTCCTTCTCATTATGCAAAACCGCCAAAAAGCGGTGCAAATTTTATAACTGTTGGTAATTCCTACAAATTGAGGCTCAAAAAATGCCCGTATTTTCATATTTCAGCATATTTACAAGTTATACAGATTGTTATATAATAATAATATGACAAAAATATACTTTCAGTATCTAAAAACTATAATATAGGAGGGAATCCCCATGAATTCAGATTTCGCGCGTATCATCACCTTGCAGAGAAAAGAACGCCACATCAGCCAGAAGCAGGCTGCGCAGGACCTCGGTATCTCACAGGCTCTGCTCTCTCACTACGAAAAGGGCATAAGAGAGTGCGGACTGAATTTCCTTGTCAAGATAGCCGACTACTATAACGTATCCTGCGACTATCTGCTCGGACGTACTCCCGAGCCCGAGGGCAAGGTCATCACTATTGAGGATATTCCCGACGACGACGGCAACAACACACTCAAGATGCCTTCGCCCGAGATAATCAACTTCAACAGACGTATCATCAACAACTCTATCAGTCTGCTGTTCTCGCTCGCGCAGAAGGCAAACAGCATCACCCTCATCAAGGAGGTATCGTCGTATCTCATGCTGTCGGTGTACAAGCTGTTCCGCATCGTCTACAACGCGAACCCGCACAACGACCAGAAGCTGTTCCGCATACCCAAGGTAATAGCCAACGACAGCGCAAACGCTATCATCTCCATGAGCGAGGCTGACATCAAAGCCGCTTCGAGCGGTATCGCCCTCGACGGCAACGACTGCATTGACAACTTCGATACCCTGTACATAACGACATCAACGCTCCAGAAGGACTACGCGCAGTACTCGTCGTCACTGCTCAACCTCATCAAGCGCAGCGAGGAAAGCATCGCGCGCACACGCTCGAAATACCACAGCAACGGCGAAAACAACCGCGGCTACTGATAATGCACGTCCCTGCTTCGGCAGGGACTTTTTTGTCCCGTCCTTACTGCTTCGAGCCGTTCACGGCTATTCTCACCATCATCGAGTTTATCTCGCCCGAGCCGAAATGCCCCGTTGCTTTGTCGGCGGAGAGTATCAGCTGCAAGCCCTCCATTTCAGGCGTGTCGTTCACGAGCTCGAGGAGCTGCGACAGCCTGCACATCGTATAGCCCGTGCTCATAGCCGCAGCGGTATCAATGTTCGGGAATATCATGAAGTAGTTCCTGCCCTCGTTCGGAGCGATGACGAGCTGCATACCGAAGCTGCCGTCCTCGTTCTCGACTGCGTCGCCCGTGACGGCGGCAAGCACCTCCTCGCCGTTCTTAGCCATTTCCGCGAGCTTCAGTCCCACGGCGAAGTCAAAGGACTGACCGTCGAAGTCGTCCCCGATGCGCGACACCTTGCGGTACAGCGCCACCAGCTTTTCTATATTTGTCATATTATCACCTGCTGATATCAGATTTGTTTTATTATTGCTTAAGAAATATTCGTATGTGTTTCGTCGGGCTGTGCGGGGCGGTCGGCTGTGCTTTGCTCCGCTCGCCTGCCTGCTTCTCGGGTCTTGATGTTTATTGTTATTATAGCACAGAACCGTGCTTATGTCAATTTTGCGGGAATGGCATTTGCCGCGGCGGACAGAAAAATCCCCCGAGAGCTGTTGCCCTCGGGGGTGAACTGATACTTTTATTTATTTATTTAACATTTCTTCGAGCTCAGCCACATATTCCGGGTGGCTTGCCATATGTCCCATTAATAAAAACGGCGCAAACCGTCCGCTAAAGGACTGTCCGCAGTATTTGCAGGCATAGCCCGAGACTGCACCGCCCGAAACAGCGGCGAGCTGTTCAGGGTCAAGCTCTATGTCTTCGTTGTCGATGAATGCTTTTATCTCGTCGTCTGTTTTGAGAGTGCCCAGTATATCGAGCTTTTCCTTTGATAATTCGTTAAGTTTCATTATAATTCCTCCTTTATATAGTACATGCTGCACTTTATATTCTTATTATACACTTATTCTCTCCTTCGTCAACGATTTTGGTGTACTATTCACAAAAAGGAAACATTTTTTGTCAAAGCAGACAAGCTGTCTCGCCGCCGTTTATACATATTCCCTAACAAGTCGGGAGACGCTCCTGCTTTTTGGGCGGATGATATCCGCCCCTACACGATGTCGCAGGGCAGTTGTTCACGCATAAAAAGGCACACCTTATCGGTGTGCCTTTTCTCAGTTCTTATTATGCGTTCATGCCGAGCTCGATAGCCTTGTAGTTGTTCGGGATAAGTGCTGCCTTCTTAGGAGGTACTACCTTCTCGATAGCCTTCTTCATCGTGTCGAGCGAGCAGATGTTCGTCTCCTTGAGGAGCTTGCCGAGGAGGATGATGTTCGAGCCGCCCTTGAGAGCGTTGTCGTCAGCCATCTGCTGCGACGGGATGCCGAAGAGCTCGATATCAGTCCTGTCTGTGTTAGCCTCTATCATGGTGCTGTCGAAGAACACCTTGCCGCCGGGACGAACGTCCTTGACGAACTTGTCGAACGAGGGCTGGTTCATAACGATGAGCAGGTCGGGAGTGAGCACCAGCGGAGAGCCGATAGGCTCGTCGGAGATACATACGGAGCAGTTGCACGTGCCTCCGCGCATCTCGGGACCGTAGGACGGGAGCCATGAGAGCTCCTTGTTGTCCATGAGACCGCAGTATGCGAGAATTTTTCCTGCGAAGAGGATACCCTGTCCGCCGAAGCCTGCGAGGAGAATTTCAGTTGTAGCCATTATTCGTTTCCTCCTTCTGCGGGAAATACTCCCTCTTCAACGTCCTTGTATACGCCGAGAGGATAATACGGGATCATCTCGTCTTGAAGGCGCTTGATAGCCTCAAGAGGAGTGAGACCCCAGTTAGTCGGGCAAGTGGAGAGAACCTCTACGATAGAGAAGCCCTTGCCAGCCTTCTGGTTCTCGAAAGCCTTGCGGATAGCCTTCTTTGCAGCCTTGATGTGGGGAACGCTGTCAACAGCGACACGCTCAGCGTAAGCTGTACCTGTGAGCTGTGAGAGCATCTCGCACACCTTTACGGGGTAGCCTGCGAGCTGCGGGCTGCGTCCGAAGGGAGTTGTCTGAGTTACCTGACCGGGGAGAGTGGTAGGAGCCATCTGACCGCCTGTCATGCCGTAGATAGTGTTGTTGATGAAGATAACGACGATATTCTCGCCTCTTGTAGCGGAGTGAACTGTCTCGGCAGTACCGATAGCAGCGAGGTCTCCGTCGCCCTGATATGTAAATACGAACTTGTCGGGATTTGTGCGCTTAACGCCTGTAGCAACAGCCGGAGCACGTCCGTGAGCAGCCTCTATCATATCGCAGTTGAAGTAATCGTAAGCCATAACGGAGCAGCCAACGGGACATACACCGATAGTGTCGCCCTCGATGCCCATTTCGTCGATCACCTCGGCGAGTATGCGGTGAACGATACCGTGTGTGCAGCCGGGGCAGTAATGTGTAGGCACATCAATGAGTGCATGGGGTCTTTCAAATACTACTGACATCAGAGTGTACCTCCTATTCTCTTTATTTCAGCGAGCACCTCGGCAGGAGTCGGGATAACGCCGCCTGTTCTTCCGAAGAACTCAACGGGCTTAGAGCAGTTGATAGCGAGCTTGATATCGTCTACCATCTGACCCATTGACATCTCCACGCTGAGGAGAGCCTTTGCGCTCTTTGCAGCCTCGTTTATCTCCTTTACAGGGAACGGCCACAGTGTCTTGGGGCGGAAGAGTCCTGCCTTTATGCCCTGCTCTCTTGCAGTATTTACAGCGGACTTTACGACTCTTGCGGTAGCGCCGAATGCGCATACGAGGATATCGCAGTCCTCTGTGAGGTAGAGCTCAGCCTCTGTCTCAGTCTCCTTGATGATGTCGTATCTCTTGTAGCGCTCGATAATGGAGTTCTCGAGCTCGTCGGGCTTGAGGTAGAGGGAGTTGATGATGTGGTGCTTTCTTGCGTTCTTGTGACCGTTAGCAGCCCAGCCGCTCTTGTCATAAGCGTCGGGATTTATCTCAGGGAAGGAAACAGGCTCCATCATCTGTCCGAGAAGACCGTCAGCGAGTATCATTGCGGGCATACGGTACTTGTCAGCGCGGTCGAAAGCCTTTACAACGTAGTCAACCATTTCCTGAACGGAAGCGGGAGCATATACGAGAAGCTGGAAGTCGCCGTGACCGAGAGCCTTTGTAGCCTGCCAGTAGTCAGCCTGTGAAGGCTGGATACCGCCGAGACCGGGGCCGCCTCTCTCAACGTTGATGATGACAGCGGGGAGGTCAGAGCCTGCGATATAGGAAACGCCCTCGCTCTTGAGCGAGATTCCGGGTGAAGACGAAGATGTCATGGCACGAACGCCTGTTGAAGCAGCGCCGAGAACCATATTGATAGCAGCGATCTCAGACTCAGCCTGAAGGAATACGCCGCCTGCCTTATGCATACGCTTAGCCATATATGCGGCAAGCTCAGTCTGGGGAGTGATCGGGTAGCCGAAGAAGCACTTGCAGCCTGCTCTGATAGCAGCCTCGGCGAGAGCCTCGTTACCCTTCATAAGATTTCTTTCCAAAGCTAAACAGCTCCTTTCGATAATGAATGATTTACTTTTCGATGATTATCGCGCAGTCAGGGCACATAGTCGCGCACATAGCGCAGCTTATGCAAGCCGCTTCGTCGGTACACTCAGCGTAGAAATATCCCTTCTTGTTGCGCTTTTCCTTCTGGAGAGCCACTATCTTCTTGGGACAGGCAGCGGTACACAGTCCGCAGCCCTTGCAGCGCTCGGTAATAACTGTCATTTTAGCCATTCTTTTCACTCCCTTCGCATAGCTATATATTGTAAAGCGGATATTCCGCGTTTTTACCTTGATTTATGTACATTGATAACCGTAGGGGCCGCCTTTGGCGGTCCGCGATTTTAATGTGCCGCACGGACGCCCAAAGGGCGCCCCTACAATTCCGAATCCCGAATTCAGAATTGAGGCTTATTTATCCCACGGCAGCTTGACGTACACCTTTATCGGCAGTATGGCGCTGCTCTCGGAGAGCTCGCACAGTTCCTCGGGGCAGGTCGTGAACGCGAGCGGAAGTCCCGTCTTAGCCGCGACCTCAGCCGCAAACTCAGCGGACTGCTCCACGACCTCAAGCGTAGTCTCAACGCCGAGGTTGGTGTTGTTGACAATGGCGGAGTGCTTCATGCGCGAAGCCGCCTCTATCTCATACATCAGCGACACAGCCTCGCCCGCATTCGACGTGAGCGTGCGGCGCTGGTTGATGACGTAGAGCATATCTATATCGTCGGGGAAGCGTTCAAGCATAGCCTCGGCATAGCGTCCGAGGGCGGTAGCTCCCGCATCGTCGCCGCCGACGTCGATGATGAGGCAGTCCTCGCTTACGGCGAGCTGCTCGACGTCGAACTGTATCGACGGCACATCGAGGTTGGTATTCGCGAAGTCGGGCGCGATGAGCTTTATTCCCTTGCTCTCAAAGAGCTCCTTGAAATCGGCAGTACGGAAGTAGGGGTTGACGAGGTCGAGGTCGACGACAGCGACCTTCTTGCCCTCCTCGGCGGCTCGCACGGCGAGATTGACCGAGAGATTGGTCTTGCCGCTTCCGTAGTGACCTGTGATAATGGTTATCTTTTTCATATTTGTCCTCATTTAGGCTTCAAAAAAAATCCTGTAACTTATATTATACCACTTTACAACAGCAAATGCAAGCACTTTTTCTCGGGTCATACTGGGACTTCGTCCCAAGAGAGAGTTAAGACTATAGGAAACAGCAAAAACTTGACAACACGCGCTGCTTATAATATAATAAAGCTATCAAAAACCAAGGAGGTCAAATCATGATTATCCGCAAAATAGCAGCAGCTCTGCTTTCCGCCGCACTCGTATGCACAGTCTTCAACGCTCCTGCCAATTCTGCGGGCATTCCTCTTGATACAGCCGCAGCTCAGAGCTTTTCACTCGGCGACGTAAACGGCGACACCGCAGTCAATTCAAAGGACGCCTCGGAGGTTCTTGCGGAATATTCGCTCCTTTCAACTGACAAGGCAGGCTCATTCACCGATGAAAAAAAGGCACGTGCCGACCTGAACAGTGACGGCATGACCGATTCCAAGGACGCGTCGATGATACTCGCGTATTACTCATACATTTCCACAGGCGGAACAAAGCCGCTTGAAGAATACTTTGCCGCGCCCTCGACAACTACCACCACCACAACAACTACTACAACTACCTCGACAACCAGCACCACTACTACCACAGCAACTGCAACAACAACAACAACTACTACTACACAAAAAGTGTACGTTGAATATCATTTCCGCAGCAAATCGCTCCTTAACCAGCATTTTTCCAAACACGGCGCTGAATTTGCCGACGATTTCGGCTACACCACCGCAGAGGAATACGAACGAGGCGCGAGCAACGTCATCAACAACGTCGCGGCACTGCACAAAACAGAAAAGGAAGACGGCGATGACGTGTTCTATATTGAGAGCACGAATGAATTCGTTGTTTTATCCACAGATGGCTACATCAGGACATATTTCCGTCCCGATTCGGGTAAAAAATACTATGACAAGCAATAACCTTCAAAGCAACAAAAAAGGCTCCCATGACGGGAGCCGATTTTATTACCGAATTATTCCTCGGTGTTCTTCTCGATGTAGTTAACGATGTCGTTGACTGTCTTGATCTCCTCAACAGCCTCATCGGGGATAGAGAGGTCATACTCGTCCTCGATAGTCTGGATAAGGTCTACGATATCGAGAGAATCTGCGCCGAGATCCTCCTGGATGTTAGCCTCGGGTGTAACAGCGTCCTCTTCAACGCCGAGCTGTTCTACGATGAGCTCCTTGATCTTGTCAAATACCATATTTTTTCCTCCATTTCTTTTTATTGTGGGGTCTCCTACTCTCGCAGGAGGAAAGAAAAATCTGTCACTCTGTGAACTCTCCGATTTTTCTAAACTTAGTATAACGTTCTTTCAGTAAAACGTCAATATCTTTTTTGCATTTTTCGGGGATTTTATGTGACAAATATTCCCTTATATTTTCCGAAATTTTGTCTAAATCGTTATGTGCACCGCCGAGAGGCTCCTCGATTATGGATTCTGCGACCCCGAGACGCACCATATCCTCGGCAGTTATCTTCATGATATTGCAGGCTTCCTCCTCGCGCTCGGCGTCCTTCCAGAGGATGCTCGCGAAGCCGCGCGGCGATATTACGGAGTATTGCGCGTTCTCGAGCATGGCGAGCTCGTCGCACACGCCGAGAGCAAGAGCTCCGCCGCTGCCGCCCTCGCCGAGGACGATAGAGATTATGGGAGTGCGCAGGGTCATGAACTCTGCGATATTGCGGGCGATAGCCTCGCCCTGTCCCCTCTCCTCCGCGGCGACTCCCGCATAAGCGCCGGGGGTGTCGATGAAGCAGATGACGGGTCTGTGGAACTTCTCAGCCTGCTTAGCGAGGCGGAGAGCCTTCCTGTAGCCCTCGGGGAGCGGCATTGCGAAGTTGCACGCCTTGTTCTCGTCGATGTCCCTGCCCTTGACCTGAGCTATCACGGTCACGGGGATGCCATCGATAGAGGCGATACCTCCGATGACAGCCTTGTCGTCGCCGTAGAGGCGGTCGCCGTGCATCTCGTAGAACTCGTCAAAAATAAGCGGTATATAGTCGTTTATGGTGGGTCTGCCCTTGGTATGAACGAGCTTCAGGCGTTCCCACGCAGTCTTTTTCTCATCCACAGGTCAGACCTCCTTTCCCTTATAGCCGTGGAGCTCGAGGATATGTCCGAGGGTAGCCCTCATGCGCTTTCTCTCGACTATCATATCTACAAAGCCCTTTTCCTGCATGAATTCGGCAAGCTGGAAGTCCTCAGGGAGGCGCTGTTTCATCGTGCTCTCGATGACGCGGCGTCCCGCGAAGCCGATGAGTATCTTCGGCTCGGCAATGATGACGTCTCCGAGCGAGGCGAAGCTCGCCGTAACGCCGCCCGTAGTGGGGTCTGTGAGGACTGTGATATACAGTCCGCCGTTATCGCTGTGAAGCTTTACGGCTCCCGATGTCTTAGCCATCTGCATGAGGGAGACTATGCCCTCCTGCATACGGGCTCCGCCCGAAGCCGTGAAAAGCACGACGGGAAGCCCCTTTTCGGTCGCGTACTCGAATGCGCGGGCAATCTTCTCGCCGACAACGCTTCCCATAGAGCCCATCATATAGTTGGAGTCCATGACGCCGATAACGGTCTCGATGCCCTTGATAGCGGCTGTGCCCGTAACTACGGCGTCCTTGAGCCCCGTAGACTTGCGGAGCTCCTTCTGCTTCTCCGCATACTCGGGGAAGTCGATAGGGTCGCCGCTTATCATATCGGAGTCGAACTCCGTAAAGCTGCCCTTGTCAACAGTTATAGCGATACGCTCGGAGGCGGGCAGTCTGCCGTGGTAGTTGCAGTTGGGACATACCCTGTGGAGCTCCTCATACTTATCGCGCGGTATGGGGCTCTGACATCTCGGACATTTGAAGGACGGGGCTTCGTCCTCGTCTCCGCCGTTGAAGCGCAGCTTAACAACATTGAAAAAATCGTCAAACATCAGTCAAATCCCCCCTTATTTCTTATTTTTGTCCACGAACCTGTTGAGGAAACCGATATCGTAGTTTCCGCTGAGGAACTCGGGCTGCTTGATTATTTGCAGCTGGAAGTCTATGTTCGTGTCCACGCCGTCGACGATGAACTCGGACAGAGCCCAGCGCATCTTGCGGATAGCGTCGTCGCGGTCGGAGCCGTGAGCAATGAGCTTGCTTATCATCGAGTCGTAGTACGGCGTTATCGTGTAGCCCTGATAGACTGCGCCGTCGATGCGTATTCCCGGACCTCCGGGGACATAGAGCGCGTTTATCGTACCGGGAGACGGACGGAAATTCAGCTTCGGGTTCTCGGCATTGATACGGCACTCTATCGCGTGACCGCGCATTTTTATGTCGTTCTGCGTCACGTGCAGCGGGATACCCGCCGCTATCTCTATCTGCGCCTTGACGATGTCGAAGCCCGTTACCTCCTCGGTAATGGGGTGCTCGACCTGTATGCGCGTATTCATCTCCATGAAGTAGAAGTCGCGGTTCTCATCGACGAGGAACTCTATCGTTCCCGCGTTGTAGTAGCCGCACTGCTTTGCGGCAGTCACAGCCGCCTCTCCCATCTGTCTGCGGAGCTCGCAGTCCACGATAGGGCTCGGGCACTCCTCGAGCACCTTCTGATTGCGCCTCTGCATGGAGCAGTCACGCTCACCGAGGTAGATATAGTGTCCCTGTCTGTCGGCTATCATCTGTATCTCGACATGGTGGGGATTGATGAGGAATTTCTCGATATATACGGTATCGTCGCCGAAGAAGCTGAGAGCCTCCTGCTGAGCGGCGGTCATCTGCGCCTCGAGGTCCTTGGGCGAATCCACGCGGCGTATACCGCGTCCGCCGCCTCCTGCGGAAGCCTTGACGAGAACGGGATAGCCGCACTGCTCCGCGATGCGCTTAGCCTCGGTGAGGCTCTTGACAGCGCCCTTTGAGCCGGGTATCACGGGGACACCCGCCGCAGCCATAGTCTCCTTGGCGGCAGCCTTGTCGCCGAGCATTTCTATAGCCTTGTACGAAGGACCGATGAAGGTTATGCCGTTCTTCTCGCAGAGCCTTGCGAACTCCGCATTCTCCGAAAGAAAGCCGAATCCGGGATGTATGGCGTCCGCGCCGACGTTGTGGGCAGCCTGAATGATAGCATTCATGTTGAGGTAGCTGTCCTTGGTCGCGGGAGGACCTATGCACACTGATTCGTCGGCTATCTGCGCGTGGAGCGACGTCCTGTCGGCGGTGGAGTACACTGTAACGCAGCGTATTCCGAGCTCGCGGCAGGCTCTGATTATCCGCACCGCTATCTCGCCTCTGTTGGCGATGAGTATCTTCTTGAACATTTGTATTTATCTCCTTGCTTGGTCGAGCCTTTAGCCGTTAGCTCGTTGTGTCCGCCTGCGCGGACGTATCTGAATATATCGCCGAAGGCGATACCACAAGCTAATGGCTAATGGCTAATAGCTAATGGCTCAAAAATTGCAGATAGGGGTCACTTGTTTTCTCCGTCAGTGACAACGAAGGTTATCTCGCAGGATACAGCCCTCTCTCCGCCGACCGAAGCAAGCGCCTTGCCCGTGCCGATAGGACCTCTCTGCTTTATCATCTCGACCTCAAGGTCGAGCACATCTCCGGGGACTACCTGTCTGCGGAACTTAGCCTTGTCTATGCCGCCGAACAGACCTATCTTGCCCTTGAACTCGGGCTTTGAGAGCATACATACAGCTCCCGCCTGAGCAAGCATCTCTACCATGAGCACTCCGGGAGTAACGGGGTAGCCGGGGAAGTGACCCTTGAACCAGAAGTCGTCCTCCTTGATGTACTTGCGGGCGTGTACCTTCACGCCGACCTCCATATCCACTATCTCGTCGATGAGGAGGAAGGGGTCGCGGTGAGGGATTATCTCCATTATCTGTTCCTTATTCATAAGTATATCAGCCATAGTTGTTCTCCTTACATATTTAATAGGGGAATGTTTTTGTGTAGGGGGCGATGCCCACATCGCCCCGTGGAAAAATAACTTATTATGCGGGCTGATGTATGCATCAGCCCCTACAATGTCACTCGTTGTCGCTGACCGCGTCCTGTATATCGCTGTCTCGGAGGAGACCCTCGCCGTCCTCCCAGCGGGTGCGGTACTTGTCGAAGGGGTTGGGCTTGCGCTCGCTCTCGAGGTCGTCGGAAGTCTCCTCGTCGGTGAAGGTGTCCATGCCGTTGTCCTCAAGCGGCTCCTCGTCGCGTATATACGAGAGGTGGAGCTCCGTGAAGGACGGATATCCGACCTCGTCCGCTATCTCGCAGTCGATGTCGTACATCTTCTTCGCGAGGAGGGTGTTTGCTATCGCGACAACGATGTAAGCATAGTGCGCGAATATCGGTATCAGGCTCAGCACGAGCATCAGCTTCCAGTTGTACAGCTTCCTTATCATCACAAAGTACACGAAAGCCGCAGTATAAACGATGAGCGGCAGATATGTCAGTGCGAGGTTTCCGCCCGTAGCCATTCCCACGGGACCTCTTCCGCCCGTTGCCCAGAATATCAGCGAGGTATAGGAGCTCGCTGCCGTATAATAGGCGAGCGCGAGCATAATCACGTTAAGTATGACTATGCCCCATTTATCGCACAGGAAACGGCGGCGTTTGACCTGCATATCGTACATATGCTGATTGAACTTCTTCGCCTCGTCGTACATCTCCGCGGAGGTGACGTTGAGGTGAGCCGCCTGTATATCGAGCGGTGTGATGTATTTCAGGTCGTTTATCGTCATAGGAACTCCTCATCATCGGCGCGGAGGTGCTTGGTGCGCTCTCTTATGCCGTCATAGGTGACATTCTGGATATTGTCCTCGTCGCTGTTCATAGTCGTGACAGCGAGCCTCACGAATGCGGGATAGCCCGCCTCGGTCGAGAGCTTCTCGTCGGTCTTGGTGTACCAGAACGCCATTATCATATTTATCGCGACTATGAATAAGCCTCCCCGCGAGAACAGCGCCAAAAACAGCGGCAGAGAGCACATCAGTACCAGCTTCGGGTCGCGCTGGAAGCGGAATACGACATAATAGCTCATAAGTCCGATATACGCAATGATGCCGAGCAGCACTGCTCCTATCATCGCATATGTCATGATGTTCTGGAACTCACCTGCTCCGTAAAAGCCCCAATCCTGGAGCGTCCGTCCCATGAGCATCACGCACACCTGCAATGCCGCGAACGGCATACTGAGAACATACCATATGCCCGTTATGACGTCTGTGCGGCGCTTGACCGCGTTATTGGTCACGGCGTCCATATTGTAGCGCCGCGCCTCGTCGGACATCTCGGGCGAGGAAACGTTGATACCGCCCTTGTCGATTATCTCCTGCGTGATATATTTCAGCTCAGACGGCTTCATTTGATTATCATAATTGGCTGGTCGTACTCTACAGCCTGCCCGTCGGTGACGAGTATGCGCTCGACAACGCCGTCAAACTCGGACTGCACCTCGTTCATCAGCTTCATCGACTCGATAATCATGATGACGTCGCCCTTCTTGACCTTGTCGCCTATCTTGACGAAGGGCGGCTTGTCGGGCGAGGGCGAGCGGTAGTACGTGCCGACAATGGGCGCCTTTACGATGTTTCCGCCGTTAGCCTCATCGGCTGCGGGAGCGGCTGCTGTCTGCGGTGCAGGTGCGGGAGCTGCCGCATTCATCGGAGGCATGGGAGGCATACCCATGTGCGGAGGCGCGGGAATGCACTTCCTGCCCTTGATAGTGATAGTCCTGCCGCCCTCGGTAATGGTTATCTCCGAAAGCTCCTTGCTGTTGATTATGTCTGCGAGGGAGCTTATCGTGTCAAGGTCGGTCATGCCAAATATCTCGTTCATCTTATGTTCTCCTTAGTCTGTGACTTTTTTGAAGCAGAGGGTAGCGTTGTGTCCGCCGAAGCCGAGCGAATTCGACAGAGCGGCGCGCACCTCCTGCTGAATATTGCCGTTTACGCAGTAGTCGAGGTCGCATTCCTCGTCGGGTACCTTATAGCCCACAGTTGCGTGGATAAGTCCCTCCTCAATGGTCTTTGCGCAGATGATAGCCTCTATGCCGCCTGCCGCGCCGAGGAGATGACCCGTCATGGACTTGGTCGAGCTTATCTTGACTCTGTACGCGTCCTCGCCGAATGCGAGCTTGATAGCGGCAGTCTCGTACTTGTCGTTGAGACCCGTCGATGTGCCGTGCGCGTTGATGTAGTCTACGTCGGACGGACGGAGACCTGCCTCCTGCATCGCGAGGGACATACCCATTCCCGCCGCTTCGCCCGAGGGCATGGGCGAGGTCATGTGGTAGCCGTCGCAGGTAGCGCCGTAGCCTGCCACCTCAGCGTATATCTTGGCTCCGCGAGCCTTTGCGTGCTCGTATTCCTCGAGGACAACGATGCCGCTTCCCTCGCCGAGCACGAAGCCGTTTCTCTCCTTGTCGAAGGGTATCGACGCGCGTGAGAGGTCGTCGCTCTTGGTGAGTGCCTTCATATTGGAAAATCCGCCGTATGTGAACTCAACGTTGGTGCTCTCGGTGCCTCCCGCGATAGCCGCGTCGAGGTAGCCGTCCTTTATCTTGCGGAAAGCCTCGCCGATAGCGTGTGTAGCCGTCGCGCAGGCAGTCGTCACGTCGAAGTTGGCGCCGCGGAAGCCCGTCTTCATGGAGATAGTGCCCGCCGCCATATTGCTTATCATCATCGGGATATAGAATGGCGAGATGCGTCCGGGACCCTTTTCGAGGTACTTGCCGTACTCGCTGAGGGTGAGGTCTATGCCGCCTATGCCCGAGCCGACGATGACGCCCGCTCTGTAGGGGTCGAGGTCGGAGAAGTCCGTACCCGCGTCGGTGAGCGCTTCATGCGCCGCAACGAGGGCGTACTTGGTGAACATATCCATGCGCTTGGACTCCTTCTTGTCGAAGCATCCCTCAACATCGAAGTAGTCCTCCTCGCTGAAGTCGCGGACGATGCCCGCTATCTTGACGCCCGTGCGCTCTGTATCGAATTTATCAATGAAGGAGAAGCCTATCTTGTTAGCCTTGATGCCCTCCCAGAATTTTTCAACGCCTGTTCCGAGGGGAGTCACAGCTCCCATACCCGTAATTACAACTCTTCTGCTCATATATTACCCTTTCGTATTCTGAATCTTTTGTTGAGAAGCCATTAGCCGTTAGCCTTTAGCCATTAGCTTGCGGTATCGCCTGACGGCGATATATCTGAATTTTCCTTGTAGGGGCGCCCTTCGGGCGTCCGCAATGACAGAAATGTCAACGGCAAGCATTTGTAGGGGACGCCGCCCACGGCGTCCCGTCAGAGCTCTGCAAGCCGAAGGCCTGCATTACATGGAAAGTCCGCCCGATATCTCGATGACCTGACCCGTGATGTAGCTCGCGTTGTCGGACACGAGGAACGATACCACGGAAGCTATCTCCTCGGGCTCGCCGTAGCGCTTGAGAGCTACCGCCTCGAGCATCTTAGCCTTGAGCTCGTCGGAGAGCACGTCGGTCATGGGAGTGCGGATAAGTCCGGGAGCAACAGCATTGCAGGTGATATTGCGCTTGCCGTACTCCTTCGCCACGGACTTGGTCATACCGATGATAGCCGCCTTCGACGCGGAGTAGTTGACCTGTCCGGGGTTGCCGTAGAGACCCGCAACGGACGAAACATTGACTATCTTGCCGCTCCTCTGCTTGCCCATGACATTGCAGACGAGCTTCATCATATTGTACACGCTCTTCTGATTTACAGCGATGACTGCGTCGTAGATATCCTCGGTCATGCGAGCGAGGAGGGTATCCTTTGTGATACCCGCATTGTTTACGAGAGCGTCTATCGTGCCGAAGTCAGCCTTTACCTTATCGACCATAGCCTCGCAGTCGGCGTACTTGGAGACGTCCGCCGCGTAGCACTCAGCCTTGACGCCGAACGCGCGGCACTCCTCGGCTACTGCGAGAGCCTTTTCCTTGTCGCCGTCGCTGGGGTAGTGGTTGATAGCCACATCGAAGCCGTCCTTAGCCAGTCTCTTTGCGATGCAAGCTCCGATGCCCTGTGAAGCACCTGTGATTATCGCTGTTGCCATATATATTCCCTCCGTATTTCTGATGTGTAATTGTTAGCCATTAGCTGGTGGTATCGCCTGACGGCGATATATACGAATTTTCCTCTGTAGGGGTGCCCTTCGGGCGTCCGCAGATAAACAGCTTTGTCGGACTGCCAAAGGCAGCCCCTACTCTGCTGGGGCTCTGCCCCAGACCCCGGCAGGGAACAGCGTCCCCTGCACCCCCGATTTCGCGCCATAATCTGCTCAAATCGGAAGCGATATCCGCGCGGCATACCCATACGCTAAATACGTTGCCATATCCCTTGTAGGGAACGCCGCCCTCGGCGTTCCGTCCGCGTTCTTATTTAGCGAGCGAGCAATTTCTCCGCTCCTGCCATTATCTCCTCAACGATGTCCTTGCAGGGCTTAATCTCGTTGACCATGCCCGCGATAGCTCCGCAGAGGAACGAGCCCTCGTCCACGTTGCCGTCTACAACAGCCTTGCGGAGCGAGCCGAGCGTTATCTGCTCGAACTCCTCGGGCGAGAGGCTTCCGTCGCGCTCGCCGTTAGCGAGCTTCTTCGAGAACTTTGTCTTTATGTTGCGGCACGGGTGACCTGTATAGCGTCCCGTAACTACGCTGTCCGTGTCCTTAGCCTTGATGACGAGCTCCTTGAAGGTGGGGTGTATCTGGCACTCCTCCGACGCGAGGAAGCGTGTGCCTATCTGCACGCCCTCCGCACCGAGCATGAACGCCGCCGCCATACCTCTGCCGTCAGCGATACCGCCCGCCGCGATAACGGGAATCTCAAGCGCGTCTACTACCTGCGGAACGAGGCACATCGTCGTATTCTCGCCGATATGACCGCCAGATTCTGTGCCCTCCGCGACTACCGCGTCAGCACCCGCACGCTCCATTCTCTTAGCGAGAGCCACCGACGGAACAACGGGAATGACCTTGATATTCGCCTCTTTCCATGCGGCGATGTACTTGCCCGGGTTGCCCGCACCCGTAGTCACCACGCGCACGCCCTCGTCGATGCAGAGCTGAGCGAGGTCGTCCGCATTGGGGCTCATAAGCATTATATTCACGCCGAACGGCTTATCTGTCTTTTCCTTGCACTTGCGTATCTGGTCGCGGAGGTAGTCTATCGGAGCGCTTCCGCCCGCGATGAGACCGATACCGCCCGCATTCGACACTGCGGAGGCGAGAGTGTGCTCGGCTACCCAAGCCATACCGCCCTGTATAATGGGATATTCACAGCCTAAAAGCTCGGTTATACGTGTTTTCATAGTTGTTCTCCTTAATATTCAAAGATGGCGCCCGCATAGGTGAGACCTGCTCCGAAGCCTATGAGAGCGAGCTTCTGTCCGCGCCTGATGATGCCTTTTTCGATGGATTCGTGGAGTGCGAGGGGTATAGAAACGCTCGAGGTATTGCCGTAGTGGTCGAGCGTGACTATGAACTTCTCCATGGGAGCTCCGAGGTTCTTGGCGGCAGTCTCGATAATTCTGACGTTAGCCTGATGTGGCACGAACCAGTCGATATCCTCGGGAGTTATGCCCGCCTTGTCCGCGGCGAGGTGGAATGCCTTTGGCAGAGCCTTTGTCGCGAACTTGTAGACCTCCTTGCCGTCCTGATAGAGCTTGTGGAGGCGCTTCTCGGGGAAGCCGTCGTCGAAGTCGGAGTCTATCTTTACCTCCTCGGCTACGCCCACGCTTCTCGCGTAGAGGAGGCGTCCGCCGCTGCCGTCAGCTCCGAGAGCGGAGGTGAACGGCTTGTCACTGCGCTCTATCACCGCGGCAGCCGCACCGTCACCGAAGAGAATGCACGATGAGCGGTCGCCGAAGTCGAGGAAGCGCGAGAGCGCCTCTGCCGCAACGATGAGGACGTATTTCATGCTGTCGTCAGTCTCAAGGAAGCGTCTTGCCGTGTCGAGCGCGTAAACGAAGCCCGAGCACGCGGCGTTGACGTCGAATGCGGCGGCGTTGACCGCGCCCGTCTCGTGCTGCACGAGGCAGGCTATGCTCGGCGTGTGGAAGTCATTGGTAGCGCTCGCGGCGATGACGAGACCGATGTCCTCGGGAGCGATGCCCGCCTTGGAAATGGCTTGTCTTGCGGCTTCGCTGCCCATGTACCACACAGGCTCCCAGCCCGCCATACGGCGCTCGGCAATGCCCGTACGGGTGCGTATCCACTCGTCGTTCGTCTCGACGAACTTGGTGAAATCGTTGTTTGTGAGCTTTTGGTCGGGGAGGTAGCACCCCGTTCCCAGTATTTTTATGCCCATATTTTGTCTCCTTTTGTATGTGGAACTATATTAACGAGTATCCGTAACTGCCGTAGGGGCGCCCTTCGGGCGTCCGCAGGTCGGTGAATCCGTCGGACTGCCAAAGGCAGCCCCTACGATAGTTCACCTCCGCACGGTACAATTTGCGGACTAACTCCACTTTATCACATCTATGCCGCTCTGCCAATGTACTAAATGTAACTTTATCGGTTACAATTGTAATTTCTGAGCTCTGAGCTCTGAACTCTCAATACTTGCAATTTCAATAATAATGTGTTATATTATATCTATACTGTTATGCGGATATAGTCATAGCAGTATACAATATATATTATAAATCATTTCCGAAAATTTTTCAACGATATTTTAACCCTTTGCTTTGCTGAAAAGGAGATATCGTCATTTTTCACAAATACAACTTGTGATAATCGGTAAAAATCAACAGAAAGGAAACCAACCGCATGATAATTTCACTCTTTTCGGGACAGGGCTCCCAGTACCCAAATATGGGAAATGATATCCTCACCGCTTACCCTCACACGGGAGAGCTCTACGACATCGCCTCCGACGTCCTCGGACGCGATATGCGCAAGGTCTGCTTCGAGAGCGCTCCCGAGGAGCTCGCGCAGACGATAAACGCTCAGCCCGCAGTGCTCCTGACCTCGCTCGTATGCAATTCTGCGGCGATATCCCGCGTACATAAGGCGGGCATACCGTTCAGATTCGACGGAGTTGCGGGGCACTCGCTCGGCGAGTACGCCGCGCTGACGATGTCGGGCATGGTATCCCTCGAGGACATCTTCCGCCTGATAAAAGCGCGTTCCGAGGCTATGGACGAGGCTGCCCGCGAGCACAGGGGCGCTATGGCGGCAGTCATGAAGCTCGCTCCCGAGAAGATAGAGGAGGTCTGCAATAGCGCGAAAAATTACGTCGCGGCAGTCAACTACAACTCCCCCATGCAGACCGTTATCGCGGGAACTCCCGAGGGCATCGACGATGTAAGCGCGATATTTGCCGAAATGAAGGCGCGCGTAGTCAAGCTCAACGTCGCGGGAGCCTTCCACTCGAAGCTCATGCAGACCGCCGCAGACAAGTTCTACGAGGCGGCAAAGCAGATAACGTTCAAGGCTCCGCACGTGAAGTACTACTCGAACGTGACGGGCGGCGAGCTGACCGATTTCAGCGATATGCCGTCACTTCTCGCAAAGCACATAGTATCGCCTGTCCGCTTCACCTCCGAGCTCGCCGCTATGCAGGCTGACGGAGCCGACACCTTCGTCGAGTTCGGACCTGGCAAGACGCTGACAGGACTTGTGAAGAAGACGCTTCCCGATGTAAAGGCGTTCAATATCGAGAACCTCGAAACTCTCGAAAAAGCGGAGGAAATATATGGATAAATACGGACTTATCGGACACCCGCTCGGACACTCGATGTCGCCGCTGATACACGAGAAGCTGTTCGCTCTCAGCGGCATCAGCGACTACAGCTACGAGCTCATAGACATAGCTCCCGAGGAGCTGACCTCGCGCATGGACGAGCTGAAGGAGCTCCGCGGCTTCAACATCACGATACCGCATAAAACAGCCATTATCCCGTTCGCGGACGAGCTGAGCGAGAGTGCTCTGCGCTACAACTCCGTGAACTGCATAAGCAATAACGGTGGCAGATTTATCGGCTATAATACGGACTGCGACGGCTTCCTGCGCTCGGCGGAGGCACTCCCTCTCGGCGGTAAGGTGCTGCTCGTAGGCTGCGGCGGAGTCGGCAGGATGATAGCCATTGAGGCGGCTCTGCACGGCGCGGAGCTCACGATAGCCGTTATACCGCAGGATATCAAGACAGCGCAGCTCGTCATGGCGGAGATACTCGCCAGGTGCAGCGGCGCGAACGTGCGAATCTGCCTCGTTTCCGACATTGAGGGCAGCTTTGACCTGCTGATAAACGCGACTCCCGTGGGAATGTACCCCAAGACCGAGAACTGCGCTGTTTCGGACGAAATCATCGCGAATTGCAGCAGCTTCTTCGACGTGATATACAACCCGACCGAGACCCTGCTGATGAAGAAGGCGCGCGCACTCGGACGCACTGCTGTCGGCGGAGCGTCAATGCTCGTATATCAGGCGGTAAAGGCACACGAATACTGGTACGGCGGCGAATTCTCCGCCGAGGACATCTCGAAGATAATCGTCGACGTCGAGGAGCACGTCAACGCTATGAACAATTAAGAGCCTTTAGCTATTAGCCTTTAGCCTTTGGCTCTCGGTGTCCGCTTCGCGGACAAATATTTAAATAAATCGCCGTAAGGCGATACCATTAGCTAATGGCTGACGGCTAACGGCTAATGGCTTAGAAAGGACAAGAACGCCATGACTGTATTTCTTTGCGGCTTTATGGGCTGCGGCAAAACGACCGTGGGCAGGCTTGCGGCGAAAAAGCTCGGCTGCGGCTTCTGCGACACCGACGACCTCATCGTCGAGGACCAGAAAATGTCCATTCCCGATATATTCGCCCAGAAGGGCGAGCCCTACTTCCGACAGGTCGAGGCTGACATCGTGAAGTCGGTCTGCGGCAGAGCGGCTGTAGTCGCGTGCGGAGGCGGCGCGATGCTCAATCCCGACACGGCGAAGGCTGCCTCGGAGACGGGCATCGTCGTATTCCTCGACGCCGACTTCGAGACCTGCTACGAGCGCATCTGCAACGACAAGAACCGCCCCATTGCGGCTTCGTCGAGCAAGGACGAGCTCCGCGAGCGCTTCGACAAGCGCAGGGTGCTGTATATCGAGCACTCCGACGTACAGATAGACTGCGGCGGCAGTCCGATAGAGACCGCCGACAGGATAGTCGACGCCATAAAGAAATTCCGATAGAGAGGTCTCCTCAGATGAAGATTTACAACGCAAGGATATACACCATGGACGCGGACGGCGTCATCGAAAACGGCTGGATAGAGCTCTCCGACGGCAAGATAGCCGCCCTCGGGAGCGGCAAGCCCGACTCCGTCTCCGCCGACGACATCGACGCGCAGGGCGGCACTCTCCTCCCCGGCTTCATCGACGCCCACACCCACCTCGGAATAATCGAGGACGGGCTCGACTTCGAGGGCGATGACTGCAACGAGACCACCGACCCGTTCACGCCGCAGATGCGCGCTATCGACGGCATCAACCCGTTCGACCGCTGCTTCGAGGAGGCACGTATGCGCGGAGTCACCGCGGCGGCAGTCTGCCCAGGGAGCGCAAATGCGTGCGGAGGCGAGATATGCGTGATAAAGACCGCAGGCAGGCGCGTGGACGATATGCTCGTCGTGAACGCGGGCATGAAGTTCGCGCTCGGCGAGAATCCCAAGCGCGTCTACAACGACAAGGACGACACCCCCGTAACGCGCATGGCTACGGTCGCGCTGATACGCGAGGGACTCTACAAGGCGCGCCGCTACGCCCATGATATGGACAGCTACTACTCCGACAACGAGAACTGCGACCCGCCCGAATACGACGCGAAGTTCGAGGCTCTGCTGCCCCTGCTCGACCGCAAGCAGAGGGCGTTCTTCCACTGTCACCGCGCGGACGACATCTGCACCGCGATGAGGATAGCGAAGGAATTCTCGCTTGATACCGTCATAATCCACGGCACCGAAGGCTACAAGATAGCCGACATCATCGCTGAGGATGGGCTCCCCGTGATATGCGGACCGCTGATGTGCGACCGCTGCAAGCCCGAAATGCGCGGACAGGAGCTCAATAACGCCGCCGTCCTCGCGGAAAACGGCGTAAAGATAGCGATATGCACCGACCACACCGTTATCCCGATACAGTACCTCCCCCTCTCGGCACAGGCAGCCGTCAAGGGCGGGCTCGACGAGATGACGGCTCTGCGCGCGCTGACGATAGCTCCCGCGGAGATACTCGGCGCGGAGGAGAGCGTAGGCAGCCTCGCGGTCGGCAAAGACGCCGATGTGCAGCTCTACCGCAGCGGCGACGACCCGCTCGGACTGATGAGCGAGCCCGTTCTCGTGGCTATAAACGGACAATTCATCCGCAGGGAGGTATAATATGAAACGTATTTTTGCACTCGCAGCAGCAGCCGTGCTCGCGGTATGCGCAGTCCCCGCCTCGGCATACGCTGAGGGCGATTTTGACGGACACACCGCCGTTGTCGACGGCGTGACCTACACCTACACCATTGAGGACTCGGAACCTGCGGGAATAACGATAATGAGCGCTTCTCCCGCCGAGGGCGCACTGACTATCCCCGACGAGATAGACGGTCACACCGTCATAGGCATAGGCGAGAAGGCATTCCTCGGACAGACAAAGCTCGAATTCGTGTATTTCCCGAGCAAGCTCGAATATATCGACCGCTCGGCGTTCTCCGCCTGCACCGCGATGACGCAGCTCGTTATCCCCGATTCGGTGCAGTTCATCAAAGACAGCGCATTTATGGGCTGCTACAGCCTCACGAGCGTATCTGTCGGCAAGGGCGTGACCGAGATACCGTATGAGTGCTTCTTCGGCTGCGGCTCGCTCAAGGAGGCTTACCTCCCCGACGGACTGAAAACGATAGGAGCAGAGGCATTCTTCGGCTGTCCCGAGCTCGACACCCTCATTCCCGAGAGCGTCACGGATATCGGCTATTCCGCGATAGGCTATCAGTCTGACGCCCACTCGTCCTACACCACCAAGATAAACGGCTTCATCATCGGCGGCAAGACGGGCAGCGCTGCCGAGACCTATGCCAACAAGAACAGCTTCGACTTCCTCGACCCCGACAACTACCTCGCGGGCGACGTCAACAAGGACGGCAGGGTCGACGCAAAGGACGCCTCCGCAGTCCTCGCGGAGTACGGACGCGCCTCCACGGGAGTTGAGCTCCTCTTCTCGCCGTGGCAGAAGATAGTCGGCGATATGAAGCCCGATAAGGTCATCGACGCTAACGACGCCTCGAAGATACTCATCGAGTACGCAAGGCTCTCGACCCTCTCCGATACTTGATTCGTCACTTTAATGCGACACGAATAAACATATTTAAACCATATTTTCGTATAATTTTTCTATATCCGTTTTCCCCGCTCGGGTATTGACAGAACGACAAAAAATTGGTATCATTAAAGGTAATATAATATACTAAGGAGGAGGAAGTATTATGCTGACCGACATGAACAGTAAATTCCAGAAGGAGGGTCTGACCTTTGACGACGTATTGCTCATACCCGCAAAATCAGACGTAACTCCCAATATGATCAAGCTCGGCACCAAGCTCACCAAGACTATCACCCTCAACACGCCTATCATGACTGCCGCTATGGACACCGTTACGGATTCGCGTATGGCTATCGCTATCGCACGTGAAGGCGGTATCGGTATCATTCACAAGAATATGACCATCGAGCAGCAGGCTGAAGAGGTCGACAAGGTAAAGCGCTCGGAAAACGGCGTTATCGTTGACCCGTTCTCGCTCACCGAGGACCACATCGTTGCAGACGCGGACGAGCTTATGGGCAAGTTCCGCATCTCGGGCGTTCCGATAGTTGACGGAGGCGGAAAGCTGGTCGGCATAATCACAAACCGCGATATGCGCTTCCTCACCGATTTCAACGCGAAGATATCCGAGGTAATGACAAAGGACAACCTCATCACCGCTCCTGTGGGCACTACGCTTGCACAGGCTCAGGAGATACTCCGCGCTCACAAGATAGAGAAGCTCCCCATAGTTGACAGCGAGGGCTACCTCAAGGGACTCATCACCATCAAGGACATCGAGAAGTCCGTACAGTACCCCAACTCCGCGCGTGATTCGCAGGGCAGACTTCTCTGCGGCGCCGCTATCGGCGTGACCGCAAACGTCCTCGACAGAGCAAAGGCTCTCATCGAGGCTCAGGCTGACGTTCTCGTGCTCGACTCCGCTCACGGACACAGCGCGAATATCCTCAAGTGCCTGTCCATGATAAAGGAGGCATACCCCGATATGCCCGTTATCGCAGGCAATATCGCCACCGCAGAGGCGGCTGAGGACCTCATCAATGCAGGCGCTGACTGCGTAAAGGTCGGCATAGGACCCGGCTCGATATGCACTACCCGCGTCGTTGCAGGTATCGGCGTTCCGCAGATAACCGCCGTTTACGACGTTGCGTGCGTGGCTCAGAAGTATGGTATCCCCGTTATCGCTGACGGCGGTATCAAGTACAGCGGCGACATCGTAAAGGCTCTCGCGGCAGGCGCTAACGTAGTAATGCTCGGCTCACTTCTCGCAGGCTGTGCGGAGGCTCCAGGTGAGACCGAGATATATCAGGGACGCCAGTTCAAGGTATACCGCGGCATGGGAAGCCTCGGCGCTATGGCAAACGGCTCCAAGGACAGATACTTCCAGGAGGGCGCGAAGAAGCTCGTTCCCGAGGGAGTTGAGGGACGCGTTCCCTTCAAGGGTTCCGTTGCAGACACTGTATTCCAGCTCGTCGGCGGTATCCGCTCGGGTATGGGATACTGCGGCTGCGTTGATATCCCCACTCTCCATGAGAAGGCGCAGTTCATACGCATCACAGGTGCAGGACTCAAGGAGAGCCACCCCCACGATATCTACATCACAAAGGAAGCTCCCAACTATTCAACACAGATATAAAACAGCTAAAGCCCCGCGATATGCGGGGCTTTTCTTGACATAAAATGTCGGTTTATGTTATACTCATAGTGTCGGCTTCTTCCGATAGGAAGGAGGTGAGAACCTTTGAATTACATATACTCATTTATTGTGGCTGTTATGGCTCGCTTAGTTGGTGACTGTGTGAGCAAATGGTTAAACAGCCATAAAGCCGACAAGTAAATCCAAAGAAATCCCCGAGAGTGGCAGCTCTCGGGGATTTCGTTTTTGGTGAAAACCTTTGTACATAGTACATATACTCTTGTGGTTAGATTTATTATAACACGCTGATTTGCAATTGTCAAGTACTATTCGCAATATCTGAACTCTGAGCTCTGACCGCTTAAAAAATATACGGCTTTCCGTCAATAGTGTACACGCAGAAGAGCATACCCTCGGGCAGGACGTTGGTCAGCTCGGTGATATAGTTCGTATCCTCGCTGCCGTAGTATGTATAGCCGCCTATAGTGAGCAGCTTGCGGTCGGTTATCTTTGAGATGATGTCGTCGCCGAACACCGTTTTCAGGTTCTCGTCGCGCATCTCGAACCTCGAATCCGCCTCGGCATCTCCTGCGAGACGGCAGTCCGAGATCTCGATGAAGTTTATCTTGAAGCCCTCGCAGAGCGTGTCCTCGAGAGTGGCATAGTACTGCTCGACAAACTGCTCCGCCGAAGTGAACTGTTCGCTCTCCTTGCATACTCCCTCGAGGAAGCCGGGGTAGTAGCAGTCGGCTATCGCCTTGAAGTCGCCGTTGTTGAGCGCCTCCACGTAATCGTTCACCGCATAGAGCTCGTCATAGCCCGTGGAATCGTTCCAGTAGTTGTTGTCGTAGCTTATCTGAATGCTGACATTGCTGTCGTCAGCGGGCTTCAGGTCGTCATTTGACATATACGCGGAGTGGTACTCCTCGTCCGTCATATTCTTGCGGGCAGTATCTCCGCCGTCCACGCGGACGCCCGACGATGACGACGAGCTGTCCTTGCCGCCGCAGGAGACCGCTGTCATCACAGCTCCCGCGAGCAAAACAGCCATAACAGCCGTAAATAGCTTCTTCATAAAAATATCCCCCTATCAGCCAAAAGTGTAATATTTACCGTCCACACGGGCAAAGGCTATCTCGTAGCCGCTGATGAGGCGGTGCTCCTCGCCGTCCTCGCCCAATGCGTAGATGAAAAAGCTGACGTACTCGATGTCGTCCGAGTTTGCCTTGACGTACTCATAGTAGTCCATATCGAATATCTCGTCGAAGTAGCCGAAGAGGTTCGCTTTGAGGTCGTCGACCGTTTCGTCCTCCTTCAGCTCAGGCACATCAGCCTTGATGCGCGTTATGGTGAAATCGCCGGTATACTGCGAAGAATCGCCCTCATCGCCCGCGACAGCCTGCTGCATTATCCTGCGGAGGTTCTCGCAGTTGAGCTTGAACGAACCCTCGAGCCCGTACTCGTATTCCTCCTGCAAGTACGCGCCGTAGCGCTCCTTGTAGTCGGGATAGATGAGCGACTGGTATGTCTCGAAGTCCTCATTCTGGAAAGTGGTGAAGTAGTTGTCGAGCGCGAACATCAAGTCCTCGGAGATGTTGTCATCGTAGTAGAACTTCACACCGTCGGACGCCACGCGGTAGCTTCCGAGGGGGTACTCCTCGCTGTCGGAGGCGGGTTCTACCACATCGCCGACAGACGGAGCCGCCGCATCGGGAGCAGCCGTGCTCTTGGCAGAAGTGCCCGAAACGTTCTCATTCACCGATATTTCGGTGCCTTTTCCGCATGAAACGCAGGTAAGCAGACATATTGCTGCTGCGGCTGCGGCAAATATTCTTTTCTTCATAGCTGTACCTCCGTAAAAGTCGTGTTATATAGCGATATTATTGAAGCCCTTCTCCTGAGCCCACCTCAGCACCTCCGAGCCCTCGGGCGCGTAGACAGTGAGGTTCGGGAGCTCCTCAAGTCCCCAGTTCTCGTACTTGAGGTCGGGGTTGAGTATGCGCAGGGTGGTCAGTCCCTCGCAGGCGGTGAACGCCTCCTCATGAACGTAAGCCACATTCTGCGGGATAGTGACCTCTGTGAGGCTCGTACACGCGACGAATGCGCCTCTGTCGATGCCCGTCACAGCCTCGGGGATATTGACCTCCTCGAGCGCCGAGCAGTCCATGAATGCGTCCTCGCCGATGAGGGTGACAGTCTCGGGGAGCTGAACCGACACGATGTCGTAGTTCGCCTCGAAGGCGTAGTAGCTCACCTCGGTGACGGGCGCGCCCTCTATGCTGTCGGGAATGGCGATATATTGGTCATTTCCGACGTATTTGGTAATTTTAGCCTGTCCGCCCTCTATGACGTACTCGAAGTCGGTGGACTCCTTCACGTCCCTGACGTGAACGGTAGGCTTTTCGTCGTAGACGTTGCCGTCCTCGTCGATGAAGGTATCGGGCTGTATATCGGGCTCAGCAGTAGTCGCGGCAGTAGTGGACTGCACGTCGGACTGTCCGCCCTTGCCCGTCTCGGCACAGCCTGCGGACATCGCCGCAAGTGCCGTCAGTAAGGTCAACAAGACCATTTTCTTCATAATAATATCTCCGTTTTTTAAAAGCTGTATGTTATCTTTATGCACAAAGAATGAAATCTCGCGGGCGGATACCGTCCGACCCTGCAAAAGCTCATTCAATCAAACCGTAGGGGCGCATTACAGCAAAGCTGCATATAGCATCACAATCCAAATCAAAGATTTGGTGTGCTGCTTATCCGTGCGCCCGACAATCGAAATCAGGATTAGCGGGCTGATAATATCCGCCTCTACAAGGCGAGATTAAACATAACCGTAGGGGCGCCCTTTGGGCGTCCGAGATAATCCGACAAATCGACGGGCGAGCGGAACTCGCCCCTACGATCCGAGCCCATGTTACTGCTTTGCTCTGACCTTAGCGCGCTGCGAGTTGCTGAGGATGCGCTTGCGGATACGCAGGCTCTCGGGAGTTACCTCAAGGAGCTCATCGTCCGCGAGGAACTCGAGGCAGTCCTCAAGGCTGAGAATGCGGTGAGGTACGAGGCGGAGCGCGTCATCGCTGCCGCTCGCACGCGTATTTGTGAGGTGCTTCTTCTTGCACACATTAACTACGAGGTCGTCAGTCTTGGGTGAAGCGCCGACAACCATGCCCTCATATACGGGAGTACCCGCGGGAATGAAGAGCTGTCCGCGCTCCTGAGCGTTGAACAGACCGTAGGTAACAGCCTCACCTGTCTCGAATGACACGAGGGAGCCTGTGCTGCGGCGTTCGATGTCGCCCTTGTAGGGCTCATAGTCCTCGAAAACGTGGCTCATAATGCCCTCGCCCTTGGTATCGGTGAGGAACTCGCTCTTATAGCCGAAAAGTCCTCTCGCGGGTATGAGGAACTCGATACGCATACGGCTGCCCTGCGGGTGCATGGAGACGAGCTCGCCCTTGCGGGTGCCCATTTTCTCCATTACGGAGCCTACGCAGTCCTCGGGAACGTCGATTACAAGGCGCTCGATAGGCTCGAGCTTCTGACCTGTCTCCTCGTCCTTCTTGAAGAGGACGCGGGGAGTTGAAACTGCGAGCTCATAGCCCTCGCGGCGCATATTCTCGATGAGGATGGAGAGGTGCATCTCGCCGCGTCCCGCAACGCGGAACGAATCGGTGGAATCTGTCTCCTCGACGCGGAGGGAGACGTCCTTGAGGAGCTCGCGGAAGAGCCTCTCGCGGAGCTGACGCGATGTGACGAACTTGCCCTCACGACCTGCGAAGGGGCTGTCGTTGACCGAGAAGGTCATCTCGACGGTCGGCTCGCTTATCTTGACGAAGGGAAGCGGCTCGGGAGCGTCGGGCGCACAGATAGTATCACCGATAGTGATGCCTTCTATACCCGAAACCCACACGATATCGCCTACGGTAGCCTCCTGAACGGGAACGCGGTTGAGTCCCTGTATCTGGAGGAGCGAAACGATCTTGGAGTTGTAATTCTTCTTAGAGCCCGTGTAGTCACAGACGGTCACCTGCTGATTGACCTTGATATTGCCGCGGACGATGCGTCCGATGCCGATTCTGCCGACGTACTCGTTATAGTCGATAGAGGAGATGAGCATCTGGAGCGGCTCCTCCTCGTTGCCCTGCGGGGGCTCGATGTAGTTGATGATGGTCTCGAAGAGGGGCTTGAGGTCGGTGCCTGCCTCGTACTGGCTGAGTGAGGCTGTACCGCTTCTGCCCGAGCAGAAAAGCAGCGGAGATTCGAGCTGCTCCTCGCTTGCGTCGAGGTCGAGCAGGAGCTCGAGCACCTCGTCGCCTATCTCGTCGAGACGGGCGTCGGGACGGTCAATCTTGTTGACTACGATGATTATCTTGTGACCCATTTCAAGCGCCTTTGAGAGCACGAAGCGGGTCTGCGGCATAGGACCTTCAGCCGCGTCGACGAGCAGGAGAACGCCGTCCACCATTTCGAGGATACGCTCTACCTCGCCGCCGAAATCGGCGTGTCCTGGGGTGTCGATAACGTTAATCTTGATGTCGTTGTACATAACGGAGGTATTCTTCGCGAGGATAGTGATACCTCTCTCTCGCTCGATGTCGTTCGAGTCCATAACTCGCTCGGCAACAGCCTGATTCTCGCGGAAAACGCCGCCCTGCTTGAGCATCTCGTCGACGAGGGTAGTCTTACCGTGGTCAACGTGAGCGATGATAGCGATGTTTCTCAAATCATTTCTTATCATACTTATCTCTCCTTAATTTAATCTTAAATCCTTTTCTTTCTGCCTATATTGAAGGCTTCTTAGCCTCATAAGCAATTCATCGAAATTGGTGTAGTTTGTCGGTATCTTGACTGTCATAGGCATTATGTCAACGATAGAGCCCTCCTTGCAGCCGCAGGTCTGGCGCTTGAAGCGAATTTTCGCGAACTTCTTTCCCTCGGTGACGCTCAGCACCTCCTTGACGAAACAGCCGTGCATCTGCCACACCTCGGGAGACTGGATAAACTCGTCGTATTTGGAGGCAGTAGCTATCTTGTCGATGTTGTTCAGCGCCTTGATATCGGTCGCCATAGCGGAGCGGTAGTTCCAGTTTATCATAGCTCCGAAAACTCGGCTGTCAGCGAAAGCGGCAGCGCAGTCGATGAAGATTATGTCATCGGAGGTCGTGACGAACGCCTTGAAATCCCTGTCCTTGGTGACGATACAGTACACCGCGCCGACAAGCGAGAGCGCTCCACCTCCGAGACCGAGGACTGCTATCAGTCCCGAAACGAATCCGCCGTAGAGCATATTCATACCGAATGCTCCCCAGCCGATAACGAGCAGTACTACCATAAGGACGATGAGCTTCGCCTTATCCGTGGAATGCTTCTTGATATAGCGGTCTTTCAGGTTGTCCGCATAGGGTGTGCGGCTTATCATAGTTACCTCCCCTACATTTAATCAACAATAGTGCAGTATTTCGTGCAAAAGCTCTTTTTTTCACGGCATAAAAAAGCCCTTGCAGGTATTGCAAGGTCTCAAAAAAACAGCCCCGAATCTTCGGGGCTTGGTGGGAGAGGGTGGATTCGGACCACCGAAGCTAAAAAGCAACAGATTTACAGTCTGCCCCCTTTGGCCACTCGGGAACTCTCCCATTAGAAAGATTGAAAATTTTACGAGGTCGATGACCTCGTAATGTGGAGCTGGTGGACGGACTCGAACCCCCGACCTGCTGATTACAAATCAGCTGCTCTACCAACTGAGCTACACCAGCTTAACTGACTTGATTATTATATCACAAACGATTGCGCTTGTCAAGCATTTTTTGAAATTTTTTTGAGATTTTTTTGTGAGGCGGTGTTCTGCGGGACGTCGAGGACGCCGTCCCCTACATTTTTGTCGGCTATGCGGAACGCCGAGGGCGGCGTTCCCTACATCAAAAACGGTAAGGCACGCGGAAGTTACTGCCGATTTTAACAAGGTAAGCGAGCTTGCGAGCGTCCGCGCGAACTGCGTGTGCCCACTCGGCTATAGTGCGTTTGCCCGCCGTCCAATTTCGGTAAGGCACGCGGAAGTTACTGCCGATTTTAACAAGGTAAGCGAGCTTGCGAGCGTCCGCGCGAACTGGCGGCGCGGACACCGCGCCTGGTCGAGGCGACAGGACTCGAACCTGCGGCATCTTGGTCCCAAACCAAGCACTCTACCAAACTGAGCTACGCCTCGATAACGTCCTTTTTCGGACAGCCTATACATTATATCAGAAATGCCGCGCCTTGTCAAGCGCTGACGCGTGATTTGTAGCTACGAACAAAAAAGAGGGGCTCAAAAGCCCCTCCTGTCTGTTTACTTTTTCTTCTTGAATGCGTCCTTAACATCGCCAACGATGTTCTCGGCAGCGTCCTTGATATCGCCTACTACGTCCGCAGCAGCCTCCTTGACCTCACCTGCGAAGTCATCAGCCTTGTCTGTGACGTCCTCGACCGCATCGGAAGCCTTGTCTGCGAGCTCCTCAGCGCCGTCAGCCATATCGTCCGCGAGATCCTTGACTGTAGAGTCGTTGATCTCGAAGTCTATGCTCTCGTCTGTATCGTACGGATCGGGATAATCATAAATATCGTCGTCGTAATCAGGCTCTGAGTTTTTGCTCTTGATGATCTTATAAGCAGCATAGCCAGCTGCAACGACCACACCTGTCACAAGTACACCTGCAAGAATGTTGTTCATGCTAATTCCTCTTTTCTTACTCATATTTTTTCCTCTTTTCTTCGCAAGGAAATCCTGTTACCGAGCCGCTTGCGAACGTCCCGATAAACTACATTAATATTATATCACACTCAATTTCAAAATTCAACTGTTTACATATTATTTGTTAAAAACATCAAAATAGAGAGTGCTGTTATTGGTGCAGTTTCACAACGCAGTATACGATTGCCGAGCCACACGCGTCGGATATTGTCGGAGTCTGCCTGCGCGACCTCGCCGCTGTCAAATCCGCCCTCGCTGCCGACGACGAGCCCCGCGGTCTTAACGCCCGAAAAATCAATGTCCGCGAACGAGCAGCCGCCCTTTTCCTCATATAGCAGAGCCGTGACGTCGAGCTGTTTCATCATGTTAACAGCGGTTTGCCAGTCGACGATAGGCGTGACCTCGGGAATCATTCCCCTGCCCGACTGCTTTGCAGCCTCGGCGGCTATCTTGTTCAGGCGCGGCAGCTTTTTCGCAAAGTCGCGCTCGTCGGGGCGCGAAATACAGCGGCGCGTCAGCACGGGCACTATCCTGCTAACGCCGAGCTCCACGCTTTTTTGTATGATATACTCGAGCTTGTCCTGCTTCGGAACAGCCTGAAACAGCGTGACTTCGATGTCGGGCTCGGCGGCGCAGCGCACCTTGTCCACGAGGTCGAGATAGACCGTATCCGCGGTGATACGCGAAATCGTGCAGTTGTAGTCGATGCCGCAGCAGCACACGGTCACGCTCTCGCCTGCCCTCATGCGGAGCGAATGCCCGATATGGTGAGCGTCGCTGCCCGTGAGGGTGATATTGCCCTCATCAATCTCATTTGTAAAAAATCTCGGCACAGTACCGCCTCCCGTATAATTCGTGATTTCAAGCCGTCAGCCTATTGTAGGGGCGAGTTCCGCTCGCCCGATGACACCGTATTCATTTACGGGCGCACGGATAAGCAGCACACCAAATCTTTGATTTGGATTGTGATGCTATATGCAGCTTTGCTGTAATGCGCCCCTGCGCGTTATCAAAATGCAGGGGACGCGCCTAACAGGCGTCCCGTCTGAGCACTATCATAGCTTTATTATACAACAATGGGTAATAATTTGCAAGAGGAATACAAATCATTATCGACGTTTTGTACAATCGGGGACTGCCTAATCTGACAGAACCGCCAAAAATGAGAGGCTTTGCAAATTTGTACACAGTTTATTAACATTTTGCTCATACGTTATGCTATAATTGTATTGTGCAATATTATCCAAAAATAAAATGCGGGTAATAAAAAATATATAGAACTTGTATTTGCAGATACAAGTTCTGAGAATGAGAGGGATGTAAGATGAAGAACAAAAACCTTGTCCGCAGGATAACATCGGGATTTACCGCGCTTGCGACGGCTGCTGCCTGCTCGGCGACGGGTATGCTCACAGCTCCGACGGTCATCGCTGCCGAGGACACCGACAACTACGCCAAGCTCCTGCAATATTCGCTGTATATGTACGACGCGAATATGTGCGGCAGTGAGGTCGGCGAGAAGAGCGGCTTCTCGTGGCGCGACGACTGCCACACCGATGACGCCGTCCCGGGCGGCTACCACGACTGCGGCGACCACGTAAAATTCGGCATAACAGCGGGCTATTCGGGCGCAACGCTCGGCTGGAGCTACTACGAGTACAAGGACGTATTCGACTACCTCGGTCAGACGGGACACCTCAAGCTCATCACCGACCACTTCTGCAAATATTTCAAGGACTGCACCACCATAAGCAGCGGAGTTGCGGGCGGCGCTGCGGTCACTGACTTCGTATACCAGATAGGCGACGGAAACGCCGACCACAACAGCTACTGGGGACCTCCCGAGCAGCAGGACAGCTCCTCGCGAAAGGTGTTCAAGACCTCGAGCGGCGCGAGCGACGTTGCTGCTGAGTACGCGGCGGCTCTCGCGGTGAACTACATCAACTTCGGCAATAAGGAGGACCTCACATACGCAGAGGCGCTGTTTGATTTCTCGACCAAGTTCAATCAGGTCGCTTCCGAGGGTGTAACTCCGTTTTATACGTCGAGCAACTGCGAGGACGACCAGTCCTTCGCGGCGGGCTTCCTCTACCTCGCGACCAAGGACGAGAAGTACAACACCTTCCTCAAAAACCACCAGAAGGACCCCAACTACGAGCACTGCTGGGACAACGTCTACCTCGGCGCGGCAGTCCTCAACGGCGAGATAAACGGCGACTGGAGCATTCCCGAAAAGTACGCTCAGCAGAGAATGAGCGACCCGAGCAAGTGGTACACTCCCGACGGCTGGGGCGCGGCGAGATACAACACCTCCGCGCAGTACATCGGACTGCTTCTGAAGAAGTACGGCAAAGCTGACCACACGGCATGGTGTCAGGGACAAATGGACATGATACTCGGGAAGAACCCCAAGAACGTATGCCTCGTTGTGGGCTTCAACGACGTATCCGCGAAGTATCCTCACCACGAGGCGGCTTCGGGACTAAAGGGCTGGGACGAGTACAACGCCGCGGGAGCTACTTTCGGCGGCAAGGGTCACACCCTCACAGGCGCCCTTGAAGGCGGCTTCGCAAACGTGGGCTTCCAGTACGTTGACGCGCTCAACGACATCACCTCCTCCGAGGTCGGCATCGACTACAACGCCACCCTCGTAGCGGCGGCTGCTGGACTGTACAATGAGTTCAAGACAGGTCAGGTCGACACAAAGGTAAACGGCGTTGACCGCGACATAAAGTACGAGACCCCCGACATCGTGACTACCACCTCCACCACGGAGACCACGACCACCACCACAGTCACGACAACGACCGAGACCACCACGACTACGGTGACTACCACCGCAGAGCGTGCAGTTGCTATCGTAAATGTAAGTATACTCGACCCTGACACGGGCAAGCAGGTACCCGGCGTTAAATACCAGATATCCGGCTACGGCGAAAACGGCGCATACTTCGGTCAGAAGGAATATACTTCCGGCGAGACCGCCGCTACACATGATGTCAACTGGCATGACTTATCCGCCGAAGCTTTCAAGGGCGCTATATACTGGGAATTAACACTGAAAAGTATTCCCGATGAATATGCAATGCCCGACCCTGTGAACACTAAATTCAGCATAGAAAACGGAAAAGCCGATGTAAAGGTAACTCTCGCCAAGAAGCCCGATATGTCTAAGCTGACTTTCGAGCTCATCGTCAAGGACAAGATAACGGGTGAGTACATTCCCGGCGTTGAAGTCGTTATCTCGGGCAAGGACCAAGAAAAGCAGCTCCCCGAGAAAAAGTATACCACCCTCGACGGCGTGAACGACCTCACCTGCCCGAGAGAATGGGTCGAGGACCTCAACGACGTTATTTGGACAGCAACCATCACTTCCGTTCCCGAGGGATACAAGATGCCCGATGAGCCCAAGTCCATATTTATGTTCCTGACAAAAAATACCGTAGAGAAGACATATGAGCTCGAGCGCGCTGCTGCTCCGAAGGTTCGCTGGGGCGACGCAAACCTCGACGAGAAGGTCACAGTTGCGGACGCGGTAGCAATACTCCAGTCCCTCGCGAACAAGGACAAGTTCGCACTGAAGCCCGAGGGCGCAAAGAATGCGGACGTCTACGCGAACGGCGACGGCATCACAGCGAAGGACGCGCTGATAATCCAGATGGTCGATGCGGGCGCGTACAAGCAGTCCGACCTGCCCCTGCCTGAAATAAAGGACGATTAAGCTGACGATGTCGCACATCGCACAAAATTAAATCAGTTGTTTTGGTACCGATGAACAAGACAAACCTTGTTCGTCGGTACTTTATTGCTTTTTCGAGGCAATTTTATTCATATATTTTTGGATTTGTACACTTGACGTTCATAATATTTTGTAATAATTACGTCAATATATACAAATCGGATATATCATTTTAGGTCAATAGGTAGAATCTGCGAAATATCGCGCCCGTGTAACCGTATTGTAATATTTGTGTTTCCGCTTTGTAACCAAAAATGCGGCGAAATTATGTATAATAGTCCGTGAAGCATATTATAGGCAAAACGCGATACGATTAATCAGAAAGAAGTGTGAATAGTATGCATTTTAATTTAAAGAAACTGACATCTGTAGTCATGACGGGTGCCCTCGCACTCAGCACGGCTGTAAGCTCATTCACCGCGGCTGCTCCCTCTCTCTCGGCAAGCGCGGCTGACGACGGCTCCAATTACGCTAAGCTCCTTCAGTATTCCCTCTATCTCTACGACGCAAATATGTGCGGCAGCTGCGACGGTTGCGGCATGGAGTGGAGAAGCTCATGTCACATGAGCGACGCTGTCAAGGGCGGCTTCCACGATGCGGGCGACCACGTTATGTTCGGTCTTCCTCAGGGATATGCTGCTTCGACCCTCGGCTGGAGCTACTACGAGTTTGCTGACGCTTATGAAGCAACGGGTCAGGGGGCTCACCTCAAGCTCATCACTGACTACTTCTGCAAGTTCTTCCGCGAGGCTACTCAGCTCAACGGCGACAATGTATCAAGAATACTTATCGAAAAAGGCGACGGAAATACCGACCACAGCTACTGGGGTCCCCCCGAGAAGCAGGGCAACAGAGGCGAAATGCTCTGGGTGTCCAGCGGTTCGGCTGATATCGCAGCAGAGTACGCTGCGGCTCTCGCCTGCAACTACGTAAACTTCAAGAACCCCGACGACCTTAAGTACGCTAAGGCGCTCTACAACTACTGCAAGCGGAATGCAGGCAGCAAGACCTCACGCTCACCCTTCTACGATTCTGAAGGCTCCGACGACGATATGGCTTGGGCAGCAGGCTGGCTGTACAAGGCTACCAACGACGGCAGCTACAAGAACGACCTCATGAGCGGAAGCAAGTGGGTCGGCTGGACTCACTGCTGGAACAACGTTACCATGGGCGCTGCTATCCTCAAGGCTGAGGCTACAGGCGACTGGAGCGAGGTCCAGGGCTTCATCAACAAGAACTACAACGGCAACGGCTACTTCTTCCTCGACCAGTGGGGCAGCGCAAGATATAACTGCTCTGCTCAGATGGCTGTACTCGTAGCCGAGAAGTACAACAAGGCTAACGGCGACTGGGCTGTTAACCAGATGAAGTACATCACAGGCGACAGCGCATTCGCTAACGGTCAGAAACACTGCCTCGTTGTTGGCTTCAAGTCAAATTCCTCAAGGAATCCTCACCACAGAGCCGCTTCACCCGAAGTAGGCGCAGATGAAGGCCTCGACGGAACACCTAACAAGTACCTCCTCATAGGTGCCCTCTGCGGCGGTCCTGTTGACGGAAACGGAACATACGCCGACAAGCGCTCCGACTATAAGGGCAACGAGGTCGCTGTTGACTACAACGCAGGTCTCGTAGGCGCAGCAGCAGGTCTCTACCACAAGACCAAGAAGGGCTCCATCGACACGTCTATCACAGGTGTCAAGAAGATATACGGCGGCGGCGGCTACCAGCCCCCTGTAACTACTACTCAGGAGCAGCCCCAGCAGACTACTACCGCTCAGACTCAGTGGCAGCAGCAGGAAACAACAACTACCGCTACTTCCTATACTCCCTCAGTAAGTGACGGAGCATACGTCATCACTCCCAAGCAGAACGTCAAGTTCGACCAGAATGCCGATGACAAGATGATCGGCTGGGACTGGGCTGACTTCAAACTCCCGAGCGGCGCTAAGGTAAGCAAGGTAGAGGTAAACATCTCTGCAAACGGTGCTATCGGCAAGTGGGAAGGTGCATTCGGTACATCAACTACCGTTGCTCCCGATTACTGGACAATGACCGACAATATGGGCAAGGAAATCAGCGGCAACTCCGCAACTATCACTTGGGACGTTCCTTCCGCAACAGCCGAGATAATCCAGACTGCTTACGGCGGACAGCTCAAGTTCGGTACATGGTGGGTAAACAGCGGCGAATTCACTGTTGACTCGGTCAAGGTCTACGCTGAGGGCGGCAGCAGCACACCTACAACTACTACCACGACTCCTACTACAACAACCACAACAACAACTACTACCACGACAACAACAACTCAGCCCACAACTACAACAACTACAACCACGACAACTACTACAGCAACAACACAGCCCGGCAAGGTAACAGCTTCGAGATACGGCGACGTTAACCTCGACGGCTATGTATCAGTAGCTGACGCGGTCGCTATCCTCCAGTACATCGGAAACAAGGACAGATACAACCTCAGTGAGCAGCAGCTCGCAAATGCTGACGTATCGGGCAACAACGACGGCGTTACAGCTAACGATGCTCTCACACTTATGAAGGTGGATGCAGGCTCTATCAAGGAGTCACAGCTTCCCGTCTGAGATAAGGATAAATATGTGAAGTACACCGCCCGGGCAGGACATCTGCTCGGGCGGTTTTTTATCCGTATTTGCGGTCATGTGGTCAATAATTGCGTAGTTTTCGGGTAATTATTGACAAGTCCATGACGCCATGTTAGAATGATATTGTAATACTATTACGAATGTATCCGCTCTGTTATAGGCAGGAACGGAACATAATATACTTGGACTCTTTGGACGAGTCCGGAAGGGATGATCTATCATGAAGCATAATCCATTCAACGCACTGACAGCTGCCGCTCTCGCTGCGGCAATGACGCTGTCGTCGTTCCCCGCGTCCGAGGCACTGACTGCCGACGCCGCCGACACCGAGGACGTCGTTTTCGCGACCGACTTCGAGGACGGCGACGCCTCCAAGTTCTCCAAGCGCGGCGACAACGATACCTCAATTATCGAGGTCATCGAGGACGACAAGGCTCCGAGCGGAAGCAAGGTCATGTCCATATCAGGACGCGACCAGAGCTGGAACGGTCCGTCTCTCTCGGTAGAGGGACTGCTCGAGCCGAACGTGAAGTACGTTCTCTCGGTCAAGGTCAAGGCGGCGTGGTACAACACCGTATGCGTGTCGCTCCAGCACACCCCCGGCGGCTCCGATGAGCCCCAGTACACCAACCTCGTAAAGGGCGTATCACAGGGCGATTACGTCACACTCGAGACGAGCTTCTCCTACGGCGACGCCGAGAAGGATGTCTCAATCTACATTGAGACCAACGGCGAGGCTAACGACCTCTGCGTCGACGACTTCAAGATAACCCTCGCGCCCAACAAGCTCGACAAGACGCTCACGGGACTCAAGGACGTCTACGGCGATATGTTCAAGTTCGGCACGGCGACAACAGTCGGCGAGATAGCTCCCGCCTCGACAAAGGAGCTCGTGAAGCACCACTTCAACAGCCTCACCGCAGGCAACGAGCTCAAGCCCGACTCAGTCCTCGACAAGGCAGCCTGCCTTGCGCTCGCGGCTGAGGGCAACGATACAGACCCGCAGGTAACGCTCGCAAACGCCAAGCCTATCCTCGACTTCGCGCGCGACAACAACATCTCCGTAAGAGGACACGTCCTCGTATGGCACCAGCAGACGCCTCTCTGGTTCTTCAAGGAGGACTACGACGCTGACGGCGAGTGGGTATCGAAGGAGAAGATGCTCAAGCGCATGGAGAACTACATCAAGAACGTGTTCGCGGCAGTCAAGGAGGAATACCCCGACGTCGACTTCTACGCGTGGGACGTCGTAAACGAGGCTCTCACGGACGGCGGCACTCCCCGAGAGGCAGGCTTCCCCGCCGAGAGCAACCGCTGGGAGGCATCTCCGTGGGTGAAGATATTCGGCGATAATTCGTTCATCAAGCCCGCCTTCGAGTACGCAAAGCAGTACGCTCCCGAGGGCACGAAGCTCTACTACAACGACTTCAACGAGTACATGGACAAGAAGGACGCTATCGTCAAGCTCGCCGAGGAGATAAACTCCGACGGACACTACATCGACGGCATCGGTATGCAGTCCCACCTCAACGTAACAAACAACGGCGAAAATACGCCTTTCCCGACCGCAGGAATGTACAAGGCGGCGCTCGAGAAGTTCAGCAAGACAGGTCTCGACATCCAGATAACCGAGCTCGACGCTACCGTAAACGACCAGAAGTACGAGCTTCAGGCGCAGTACTACAGCGACATCTTCGACGCTATCGTAGCTTACAAGGACTACGTATCTGCAGTCGTTGTATGGGGCACCACCGACGACCAGAGCTGGCGCGCCGACAGAGACCCGCTTCTCTTCAACAAGGACTACGAGGCAAAGCCCGCTTACTTCTCGATAGTTGACGGCATCACGCCCTCCACAGCAACTACAACAACGGCTACGACAACCTCCAAGACAACGACCTCGACCACAACTGCCACCGAGACAACGACAGCTTCCTCGGCGACGTCCTCTGCTACAACGAGCGCTACGACATCAGGCAAGCAGGAGGAGCCCCTCTACGGCGACGCCAACCTCGACAAGAAGGTCAGTGTAGCGGACGCAGTAGCGATACTCCAGTCGCTCGCCAACAAGGACAAGTTCGAGCTACAGCCTCAGGGCAAGCTCAACGCGGACTGCTTCGACGTAGGCGACGGCATCACAGCAAACGACGCGCTCGCAATACAGAAGCTCGACGCAGGCGAAATAAAGGGACTTCCCCATTACTCCGCTACTCCTAACAAGTAACAGTAAAAGCTCCCCTCTCGGGGAGCTTTTTTCATTGGATTGTAGAGGACGCCGCCTTCAGCGTCCCGCACATAATAATTAACGGTTACACGGTGTAGGGGCGCATTACAGCAAAGCTGCATATAGCATCACAATCCAAATCAAAGATTTGGTGTGCTGCTTATCCGTGCGCCCGCAGTACATTGACGAACCAACGGGCGAGCGAAACTCGCCCCTACAACTGCCAGAATAATGCAGTCATCTGTAGGGGCAACGTCCCGTCGCCCGCATTTATTATTCGGCTTCCTCCCACCAATGCGTATTTTCATTGGCGATATCATCAAAGCTGAAAATATGACCGAGCTTCGGCGTCGCAACAGCAATTCCGTCCGCCTCCGCCTGCTTGACGACGTCATCGGCGGGCTTGTACCAGTCATAGTCCGAGTAGAGGTAGGCGCCCCAGTGGACGGGGATAATATACTGCGCGTGAACGTCCTGCGCCGCCTTGGTTATCTCCTCGGGAGACATATGCGACCACGCGGGAGCGTCCTGCCCTGCGTCCGCGAGCATGACCTCAGGAGCGCCGAGCCTGTCATATATCTCGGCGAAGGCGTCGCAGTAGCCCGAATCGCCCGTAAAATAGAGGCTGTGGGAGCTGTCCGCGATGTAGAAGCCGCCCCAGAGCGTCTTGTACTGCTTGCCCGCGAATCTGCCCGAGTAGTGCTGAGCGGGAGTGAGGGTATAAGTCACGCCGCGGAGCTCCACGTTCCCCCACCAGCCGAGCGTATGTATCTTCTGCCTGTCGACGCCCCAGCCCACGAGGAGCGAATCCACGCCGAGCGGCACCACATAGTCGCTGACCTTACTGTCGACAGCGGTGATAGTGCCGTAGTCGAGGTGGTCGAAGTGGTCGTGCGAGATACAGAGCACGCCGATATCGGGCAAATTGTCGATATCGAGCGGCATCTCCGATATGCGCGCAGGGAGCGAATAGAGCTGGAGAGGCTTGCCCGAGGTCGTGAGAATGGGGTCAATGAGGACGTTATCGCCGCCTATCTGCACGAGCGCGGAGGAATGTCCGAGCCAGCCGATGTTCAGCTCGTCCTTTGCCGCAGGTTCGAGCGAGTCTATCTTCTCCGCAGAAATGAGCTTCTCGGGCTTTTTGAAGCCGTTCATATTGACAGCTCCCGCCGCAGAGCCGACATCGTCCGCGTTGTGGAACTGCCCGTCGCTGTACTGTTCACTCAGCTTGACGAACTCCGCCGCGCGTGCCTTGTCGGGGTACTTTCCGACGGGGACGGTGAAATATTTGTAGAACGCGAATGCTCCTATACAGCCTAAAATGAGCAGTACGAGCAAAATCGCGATGATAATTTTCAGTGCCTTGTGCTTTTTCATGTCAGACCTCCATATCAGTTGTTTGTCAAAATTATTACTTGTACTCTATACGCCTTATGATGTTTCCTATCTCATCATATTCGATGAACTTAACAGGTAAACCGCGGCTATCGCGGCTCGAATACTTCCATATCTTCCCGTTTTCATACCAGTAATACGTATCACGTCGGGCTGTACTTTTATTGTAGAAAGAATTTTCCTTGAACTTCCCCGATTCGTACCATTCATACCTTTCATAATATTTACCTGCACTAAAAGTATATTTCATGATTCGTCCGTTTTCGTTCCAGGTATAATATGTCCCTTCCCCTGCATATACACCCGTGTTCCATAACATATTCAAGGGACAGTATCGTCAGCTTCTCATGCGCGAGGACGTAATCGCGGGACAGCTTATCCAAATCTAATTGTTTCATAACACTTGAATCCGTCGGAATAGATTTCAGGTGCTTTTTATACATCGGGTGCAGCTTGGTCTGCTTTTCCTTTGGCTGATTCTCATTTGTCGGCTTGGGCTTATTGAATTTTGGTATCATAGCTTCACAGACCTCCCCAATATTTATTAAATAAATTATATCATAGAAGCGGGTAAATGTCAATCAGCGGCAAGCTCCCGCAGGCAGGATGCAATGCAATAAAAAAGCGCCTGCTATTGCAGACGCGATTACTATGTGATGTACAAAATATCGGCAAAAACAAAAAGCGTCTGCTATTGCAGACACTCGATTGGCGCCACCTGTTGGACTCGAACCAACGACCCTGCGGTTAACAGCCGCATGCTCTACCGACTGAGCTAAGGAGGCATATCAATGCCGGCACTGATCTACTTTCCCGGGCCGTCACCAGCCGAGTATCATCGACGCGAGTGAGCTTAACTGCCGTGTTCGGAATGGGAACGGGTGTGACCTCACTGCAATAAGCACCGACTTGAAATTTGGTGACCCGTACCAGAATCGAACTGGTGTTACCGGCGTGAGAGGCCGGTGTCTTAACCGCTTGACCAACGGGCCGTATTGGTGCACCATCGGGGACTCGAACCCAGGACCCACTGATTAAGAGTCAGTTGCTCTACCAACTGAGCTAATGGTGCATTTACATCGCTTATATATTATATCATAAACGTGACCGTTTGTCAAGCGATTTTTTCCAAATTTCAAAAGAAAATTTGAAACTGAATAAAGAAAGCTAATGCTGAGGGAAAACTCAGTGAGATGAAGTAAAAGGAAAAGCCCTCGACCGATTAGTATGCGCTGGCTGAACGTGTCACCACGCTTACACCTTGCACCTATCAACCTCATAGTCTTTGAGGGGTCTTACTCTTACGATGGGATATCTTA
>Ga0310691_10001156_pt1 | contig 42488 bp, 34 predicted proteins | sample 176DNAGHGlowgp2_FD_203887 | JGI IMG/M metagenome (GOLD analysis project Ga0310691, IMG submission 203887) | Sheep rumen microbial communities from Palmerston North, Manawatu-Wanganui, New Zealand - 1766 DNA GHGlow gp2 (v2) (version 2) | ecosystem: Host-associated > Mammals > Digestive system >... | reverse complement strand
ACTTAATGCGGATGATGAGACATCTGATGCGGATATTGATAATGTAGAAAAAATATAATATAATTATGGGGAAGGTGGCAACAGATCATGACCTTCGAATGGGATGAGAATAAAAACAAGATCAATGGATTAAAACACGGGATTAGTTTTAATGACGCTTGTTCTTCGTTCTACGATGACAAAGCAATCTTGTTTGATGATCCGGATCATTCCAAAGATGAAGAGAGATTTCTTCTTATAGGAATGAGCAAAAATGTCGGTGTGCTGATAGTCAGCCATTGCTACAGATGCATGGGCGAAGTGATCCGGATCATCTCGGCAAGAAGGGCAACAAGAGCGGAAAGTGATTATTATCAAGGTGGTGGTAAACTATGAGAGATAATTATGACATATCAGATCTTAATCCTCGTAAGAATCCGTACGCTGCAAAGCTTAAACGCCAGATTACGATCAACCTCAGATCAACTACTGTTGATTACTTTAAGGAACTTGCAGAAGAGACAGGTATTCCATATCAGAACCTGATAGATCTGTATCTCGATGATTGTGTTAAGAAGGGTATCAAACCGGATATTAATTGGAGATAGCTGATGTCTAGCAAAATCAGTAAAGGAAAGATAATCCCTAATGGTGTTGTCTTGGAACCACACGAATTAGCGACAGTAGTCTTTTTTACTGAACTCGGTCATGATGTTGAATTAATACCAAGATCCAATATAGAAGGGCTTCATCTGCCAGATGTTATTATGGATGACTTGAAATGGGAGTTAAAAGCACCTAAAGGTGAAGGAAAATGGGTAATCAAGAATACCTTAAAAAAAGCGCAACACCAGTCTGAGAATGTCATAGTTGATTTAAGACGTGTTAAGATCCCCCAAGAAAAGTGTATAACTTCCATTGAAAGAGAATTTAAGCATTCTAAACGGCTCAAAAGGATAATAATCATAACTAAATCCAGACATATGCTTGAATTTAGCAAATAATCTGTATACAATACACACAGAAGGACAGGACCTGCATTGGAATGTGCGGGACACCGTCCTTCTTTCACGTATAAACTATCCGTAAATACCAGACCGCAGCGTAAAATGTATATCAGTGGCATAATCCTCCATAAATCATAATACTGCTTATCACACAGATAAGGAGATAGTTATGGCGCACAAGAAGATCTTAGCAACACTTATGGCAATGGTGATGGCCACGTCGATCGCGGCCTGCAGCAAGACTGATACAAAAGGTTCGGCAGATACTTCTGCTGCGGCAGATCCTGCCGTAGAATCTGATCAGCCCCGGCACTGCTGAACCCGGCGATGACTTCTGGATGGTTACGGTCAAGCATTCTTACATGAAGTGATGGTGATCATTGCTTCTCCGTCACCGGAGGAGCAAGATCGCGGTGCTATCGGATCACTTCCGCTCTCTGCCCGCTTCCGGGCCCTTATAACGCGGCTTGCCGACGGATCCTTTGCCGTACTCGATCGCATCCCTGGGACACTGGTTGATGCAGGCCATGCAGTGGGTACATTTGTCGCCCCAGGTTGGTTTACCGTCCTTCATGGTGATGTTGGACAGCGGGCAGACATTAACGCATTTCTGACATGATATGCATTTGTCGGTTACCCTGAATTTCGTTGTCTTCATGAAATCCTTGTAGTAAACATCCCGGACCCATTTAGTGACGGAATACTCGACTGATCCGACCTTCTTGGCCTCAAGAGCTTCGCCGTTCAGGATCGAGGCGGCGATCTTGTCGATCTCTATCTCCGCCTGCTCGATGATATCGATGTTCTCCTCGACCTTCTTGGTCGTGAACAGGGCTATGTAGTTCTGCGGCATCTTGATCTGTGCGGAGCCCATGTATTCCAGTCCCTTCTTGCTGCAGATCTCGCTTGTGACCCTGGGGGTGATCCCCATCGAAGCGGCACAGGTAACAATGAAGTATGCCTTGATTCCTTGCGGGAAAATAGCCCATTCCACAAAATCCGTCATTGCCCTTGCCGGGGCTGACATGTAAGAAGGGCAGACGAATACATATGCGCCGGGCTCGGTGAAGTCCGGACGCTGCATGGTCTTGGTATACGTCGTGATGTCGATCGCTTCCTGCCCGATCGCCCTGGCGATCATCTTTGCGGCAAACCTGCTGTTCCCGGTACCGGTAAAATAAAAGACCATCCTAATCTCCCTTCAGAAGCTGATGATGCCGATCACTTGCCAAAGCTCTCCCTGATATACTCCGCGAAGCTAATGTCTCCTGCGACGGTATCGCCGACCATGTCGTTGGTGAGTGTCCATTTGGAGAACTTGATTATCGCGTCCTTGCCGTTCTTCTTTCGCTTGTTGACCCATGCAAGGATGTCGAATATCACGGGTGACGCCCTCTTGATCACGGGCTCCTTGCCGGCCGCCTCAAAGCACATCCGGGCGATCTCCTCGTATGAATACTTCTCCTTGCCGCCGACGGAATACGTAACGTTCTCATCCGTCATGTGATCTACGATAAACCCGGCGAAATCCTCAGTCGACACGATATTCGCATAAACGGGGTGCTTGCCCAGTAGCGTGACCTTGCCCTTCTCTATCATGGGCCTGAAGACCTTTATGATGTCATAGAAATACCCGGTGGGGCGGTGGATGACGTAGGTCAGTCCGCTCTTCTTGAGCTCCTGCTCGAACATATACTTGGAATTAACCATCGGCACGTCAGGTGCGGTGTCCGCCTTGACCACGGAAATGTAAACAAAGTTCTTAACGCATGACCTCTTCGCCTCGTTAAGGAGGTTCAGGTTGCCCTGATAGTCGATGTCGTAATTGGTAACCGTGGCGGAGCCTTTTGTAAGGCCGACCGTCGTGATCACGATATCCGCGCCGTCGCAGGTGTGCTCCAGTGTCTTGGGATCAGTTACGTCGATCTTGATGAACTCAAAACCTGATGTGATCCCGATGTCCCGCTGGGCCATGTCGAGTGCCGTGACCTCATGGCCGGATCTTATCAATTTCCTGAATATATCAGCGCCGAGATTACCATAGGCGCCGGCAAGAACAACCTTCATATGCCGCCTCCGTTACCGCTTGAGTGATATCTCTATTATACCGCATATCACCCGCGTCGCTTTGATCCGTTCTATAAAAATAAACAGTTCAGACCGCTCTGAAACATGACTCTAAAAACCTCGAAAATGTCCCAATAATACCCCAGCACCGCCCTCGGAAAAGGTTGAAAATCAGCCCCTTGGATGCTATAATATACACAGTTGGAAACCAAGCAAATACAAGGGTTTGAGCCCTTTTGACGGAAGGCTGGGAATAGGGGATCCCAAGACTCCGGGAACTAAAAGAACAATATCAACCAATATGATCAAAACCGCATAGCGACCGCCCGCACACAGGCTGATCCGGAAGGATACCTGCAGATGGGTGCAGGTATGACTATGCCGGAATCTAATCATAAGGAGTATCACTATGAGCACACAGAAGACACTTAATTACGAAGACATTCAGACAATGCAGAACATCGCCCTCGAGTATGAGGTTGACGGCAAGGGTTCCGTCTACGGTGACCTGGTGCAGGAGTACTGCGAGAACGCCCTGGATTACGTTGACATGATGAACGGGCAGGGCTTTGAAGCGGATTTCTCACTGGAGTCCCTGGCCGGCATCTTCCTGGCAATCGTCCTCTTCACGGCAGACAACCACACGACGGGCGGCATGGACCCGGAGGAGGCGCTCTACCGCGCGAAGAACAAGATTGCAGGGTACGTGCTGTTCTCCAACTACAACTGTTTCGTTGAGACGGGATGCAGTGTTGACATTCAGGTCAATGACTTTGAGACCGGCCTTAACATCGTCGTAACTGACGATGAGGGCGCAAGCGAGGTGTATGACGTGGAGGATTGTCTGGACAGGGCTTTCGAGCACGTTGACATGGGCGTCGAAGACACCCGCCTTGCAATCAAGTTTGACCACGAGGAATTCATCAGCAATCTGCTGGATATGGAAGGAGGCGACAGCTATGAGCTTTAATGATGATTTTATGGATTTTATCGGCTTCATGACCGACGGCACCGGCGAGTGGCCGGACGACGATGACACGAGTGATGATGAGGATGAGAAGAAGAAGAAGGGGGAGAAAAAGTAAGAATGGGATTTAATGGGTTGATGAATTACGAGGATATTTGGAATCTGCAGGGTAACGTATTCGAGATGCAGGAACGCGGTGAGGATGATGCATATTACTGTATTACAGAGGATTACTGCCGGAATGCGATAGATTACATCGACCTGATGAGAGAACGCGGGTTCAACGCGGATATTACCCGCAGTTCTCTTCAGGGTATCTTCACCGGCATCATGATGTTGTACAAGCGCAACCTGGCATTTGGTATCCCTCACGCGGCGAACGTAGTCGCTCTCCCGGAGCAGCTCAAGGGATACGTACTCTTTGCGATTCACAATGATTACGTGGCAAAGGGGAATAAGGTTACCATAATAGTCAATGACGATGAGACGGGATTGAGCCTTAAGGTCAGCGACGGCGTTGGCGGCGAGCAGTTAATTGATGTGTCAGCAGCTGTGGACAGAGCGTGGAAGTGTATTTCACTGACTGAAGATGAGAAGGGCGTATCGCTGAAGTGTGACTCGGACGAGTTTATGGATGCATTATTGAATTACTAATGCGAAATGATAGATGGATCATGAGCGGGAGATTAACGGTTAACTTCAGGATCCCGGGACAGGATGAACCTGTTTGTTCGCTTACAGCTAACCAATCAGTCAAACTGCAAAAGTAAAATATAATCATGCAGTCGAGAGGAGGAATTCACTATGAATTGTCCAAGATGTGGAAGCCCTATGTCAGGCGGGATCTGCAACAACTGCGGATTCCCGACCAACCGTATCCATCCCGGGATCACCGTATCGGCGCATAAGCAGGCGCACTTGAAGCACGCCGGATGAATTACCAGATCGACACAGACCGTCTTAGAAGAGACCTGATGGACTATTACGGAACCGCGATGTTCAGCGGTTTCCCGATGGCTGTGGTCGATCTCTCCAGGATCGAGAGAGCATCAGATGAAAAACTTATTGAGATCGCGCAGAAGAATGGCGTGGATCTGTGTGAGTATGTTTATTGACAGACGGGGAGACAGAAGATGGATGAAGTTACGGAGGCTTTGAACAGCCTTACTGACAAGGGATTGATAATCCATACTAATATCGCCGGCTTTGACCTATATGGGAAGCTATGATGGGTATTGTTAACGAAGAAATACAATGGTTACGATCGATTCACAGGTGAAGATCCTTAAGAAGGGAAATGTGATCAGGAAAAGCATAAATGCAGTAATGAGGTGAGCAGGATGAGTGATTTTGTAATTAGAGATGGAGTATTGAAGAAGTATCAGGGTGAATCAAAAACTGTTGTAATTCCTGATGGTGTGACGAGCTTAGGGGAGCGTGCGTTTAAATGCTGCGAAAGCCTAACCAGTATTACGATTCCTGACAGCGTGACGAGCATAGAAAACTATGCTTTTTTTGAGTGCAGTAGTCTGACCAGCATCACGATCCCGGGCAGTGTGAAGAGCATAGGGTATGAAGCATTTTATGGGTGCAGTAGTCTAACCAGCATCACGATCCCTGACGGTGTGACGAGTATAGGGGATAGTGCATTTTATGGGTGTAATAGTCTAACCAGCATCACGATCCCTGACAGTGTGACGAGCATAGGTGATTGGGCATTTTCTCACTGCGAGAGCTTGACCAGCATCACGATCCCAGACGGTGTGACGAGCATAGGGAATAGTGCATTTTCTAGGTGCAGTAGTCTGACCAGCATCACGATTCCTGACAGCGTGACAAGCATAGGGGATAGCGCATTCAATGACTGTAGTAGTCTGACCAGCATCACGATCCCTGACAGCGTGATGAGCATAGGGGAGAGTGCGTTTTCTTGGTGCAATAGCCTAACCAGCATTACAATCCCGGATGGTGTAAAGAGCATAGGGGCTCTTGCATTTTTGAACTGCAATAGCCTAACCAGCATCACTATTCCGAACAGTGTGATAAGCATAGGAGATAGAGCATTTCGAAACTGCGAGAGCCTAACCAGTATTACGATTCCTGACAGCGTGACAAGCATAGGGGATAGCGCATTCAATGACTGTAGTAGTCTGACCAGCATCACGATACCGGACAGTGTGACGAGCATTGGTGAGAAAGCGTTTCTTGGCTGTAGAGGTTTAGCAAACAAACAAGGTTTTGTTATTGTAAAGGACGTGCTATACGATTATTACGGAAACGATTCAGTTATCACAATCCCGGACGGTGTGATGAGCATAGGAGAGAGTGCATTTTATAGGTGCGAGAGTCTGACCAGCATCACGATCCCTGACAGTGTGACGAGCATAGGTGAGGGAGCATTTAAATACTGCGAGAGTCTGACCAGCATCACGATCCCGGGCAGCGTGACGAGTATAGAAAAAGAGACGTTTTATTACTGCAAGAGCTTGACCAGCATCTCAATCCCTGACAGTGTGACGAGTATAAAAAAGGAGGCATTCTCCGGTTGTGTGAACCTGACAAACGTAATAATCCCTGGAAAAATAAAAACTAACAGTGATAATGTTTTCCCGCCGGAAGTGCTTGATAGTGTCATGAGCATACCTTTATCATTATTGCCAAAGGAGCATAAGATCAAAAGAACAGTAAAATGGCTATCAGGTGAGATTACTGCCGACGATAATGCAGAGAAAGCGTATTCGGATTACTGTAAACGAACATGCAGGAAACTGTTTGCATCTCTTCTGGAAACTAACAATCCTGGAGCCGTTGCTAGACTGATTAAGATTGCAAAACCTAAGTTGGAGGCAGCGAACGAGTTTCTGGAACAGAGCAAAGGCAATCTTGAGATCCACAGCATCGTAATGGATTACCACAACAAAGCTTTCTCAGACAAACAGAAAGAGAACCATGAGAATGATAAAGTTGACAAAGCCCTTGGCCTAAAGGAGAGAAACATATCTGAATGGCGGAAGATCTTCAGAATAGGTGAAGTTGAAGGTGGCTATTCGATACTGAAATACAAGCTGGATGAAGAAATGGTTGAGATACCTTCACATATAGGTGGAAAACCGGTTGTAGAGATAGGTAATAAAGCATTTTTTGACAGTTTGTATGTTGCAAAAAAGCTCAAAAAGATAGTAATTCCTGAAGGAATTGAGAAGATTGGAGAGTATTGCTTTTGCAATTGCCGGTATTTAGAGAATATTAATATCCCGGAAAACGTAAAGGCAATTGGTGAAGAAGCGTTCTTCTTATGTAAGAAACTCAAGGAAATAACAATACCTAACGGAGTGCCAGATATTGGGAAACGTGCATTCTCCTGTTGTGAGGAGCTAACAAGTATCACTTTGCCCGATGGCGTAGAATCAATCGGCTGGTGCGCTTTTTCCGATTGTAAGAGTTTAAAAGAGGTAATTATTCCTGCAAGCGTGATAAGTATTAGTAAGGTAGCCTTCAGTAGTTGTCCTAAGCTTATCATTCATGCACCGGCCGGCAGTTATGCCTATAAGTTTGCAAGTAACAATAAGAAGTTAAAAGTCGAAGAGATATGAACAAGCGTAAATAGGGATGAGATCTGGAAGGATACAATCGTAGGCATAGAAGACCTGGAGTGTTCAAGTTAATAAAATGTTTTCAATTCTGTTGGCTCACAGCCAACCCGGCCGTATCCGGCAGTGGTAAAATATATTTATGATCATTGACCAAAAGCGAGGATTAATATGAGCAACCGAATAATCCCGGCGGTTAAGGACAACAGTGAGAAGCAGGAGACCTACAGGACCCAGTTAGGTCGTTATTACAAGGCAATCAAGAACGGATTCTATTTCGAAGCAATGCTGATCGATTATGCGATGCTCGAAGACAGGATGCGTTCTTTTCTTTATCATGCAGCTTTCTTTGCCGACCGCTCGAAATCAACCGTTTGGAAGAAGACAAAGCCATTCTTTGCCAAGACCGTCAGCGAATACAAAGACGATAAGGAGACAGATTCTCTTGGCGTTACCAACATCACAGAGAAGATCAAAGTGATCCGCTGCCTGCTAATGTGGGTTGCTGATACAGATGGCGGCTATCAGGACGATAAGTATCTGACATCACTCAAGAACAGGTGCGAAGAGCTTGATATTGGAGCCCTGCTGGACACACTTGATGATATTGAGGCTTGGTGTAAGTATCGTAATGAGATAGTTCACGCACTGCTGAATAAAAATGCTTCGTGTGTCTATGATGGCCTGAAGGAATTTGCTTCGAATGGAATGGAATACGCCAGGTTCATTGACTCTCAGGTGCGTATTCTCAAGAAAGGCGATTATATAAGGAAAAGCATTAATGCTCCGAGGGATTGATCACATTTGAAATATAGCGTTCATTACATGAATTACTAACTTTTGGAGGTGTTTCGTGTCAGACGAATCTAAAGCACTCGATTATTGCAGGAATCATAATCTCAATTACAGCATTATAGGCTCATAACGAGAAATAGTATAAATGAATAAATAGCTAACAGGAGGTATTGCATGTCTGATAATGGTTTCGTAATTGAAAACGGCACTTTGGTGAAATATAAAGGAAATGATGCTGATGTTATCATTCCGGAAGGTGTGACGAGCATTGGGGACAGTGCATTTAATTTGTGCAGAAGCCTAACAAGCATTACGATCCCTGACAGTGTGACGAGCATTGGGGACAGTGCATTTAATTTGTGCAGCAGCCTAACAAGCATCACGATCCCCGACAGTGTAACTAGTATAGGTGGAAATGCGTTTTACGGAACACAGTGGTTAGAGAACAAACGCAAAGAGAATCCATTAGTCATCGTAAATGGAATACTGATTGATGGCAAGAAATGTAGGGAAGATATTGTAATTCCTGACGGTGTAAAGTGTATAAATGCCCTTGCATTTTACAATTGCTATGGTCTAAAAAGCATCACGATCCCTGACAGCGTGACGAGTATTGGGGACAGTGCATTTAGATGTTGCGAAAAACTAATTAGCATCACGATCCCTGACAGTGTTACGAGTATAGGTAAGGGTGCATTTTACGGGTGCGCCAGCCTAAAAAGCATCACGATCCCTGACAGTGTTACAAGTATAAGCTCGGGTGCATTTTACGGGTGCGCCAGCCTAAAAAGCATCACGATCCCTGACAGTGTTACGAGTATAGGTAAGGGTGCATTTTATATATGTTACAGTCTATCAAATATTACGATTCCCGGTAGTGTAACGGACATAAAAGGACAAGCTTTTGAGGATACAAGGTGGTTAGCGAACAAAAGAGAAAAGAATCCACTAGTTATCGTAAATGGAATACTGATTGATGGCCAGAAGTGCAGAGGAAGTGTTGTCATTCCAAACAACGTGACGAGTATAGGACAAGGTGCATTTTTAGGGTGTAAAAAACTGACAAGTATCACTTTAGCGAAGAACCTGACGACAGTAGAAGAAGAAGCTTTCAAAGGTTGTTCTTCAATATGTTTTTCTCTTCCAGGGGAAATTACGGAGACAAGAGAAACACTTTCTGATGAACTTTCATGTGGGAGCATCGAGACAACGGACGCAGGATTTGCACATTTGATACTGTTCCAGCAGACTCGTCGTTGGAAAAAATGGAAGAATTCTTCGGTCATCAAACAGCCGGCTGCAGTCTTTGAGCAAATGCTTACTCTGGTCGCTGAGACAGAAAAACCAGATACGGAACTTGGCGAGTCGGTTGCTGAGTTTATTTTGAAGTATCAGACCAAGCTCACGAGTGAAAGAATCCAGGAAATGCTGACTCTGTTTCACGGCATAAATTGCAAAAAGATAAATGCACTCCTGAAAGATGATTCTTTACAGAATCATCTTGCCGGCAAAAAAACTGCTTCCAACCCGGCAGAGGAGGCTGCAGCTACCATGCTGGAACGGATTGGCACTGATCTTTCGGTAGAAAAAACAGTAAAGAACGGTATTCCATTTCGCGATTCAAAAGCAGTATGCTCTCGTGAGGTGTTGATCTCGATTTTATCGTATTATGCAAAGGAGTGGAGGCGCTGCGTAGCAACAGTACATGACGATATGGATTCGGTGGAAATACTTACGGACGCATCCAAGATCCAGATCGATCCGCTTGCAGATCAGATCGCATCTGCGTTGAATCAGAGAGAATTGAGTATGTTCCTTGAAAAGCGGATTGCAGGTTCAGCTTACAGACCATTCTTGCTGGCTTGGGCACGCTTTGCAGATGATGAAAGTGTGAAGCAGCAGACAGCAACGTATAAATCTCAGCTTCGTGGCAAGGCGAAGGAGAAATACTTTGCGATGAATCTCGCCGAATCGCTGATAATCAGCCCGACGCGAGAAGCGTTGCTGTTCTTTGATAGAAATGACATGCTGGACCACTACGCAGAGAGACGGGGAACGACTGCGATGGAACTACGCGATACCGTCATGTTTCCGGATTTTGGCTTTGATCCTTCCGGAGCAAAACTTTTTGACATTGGTGGCAGTATTATCGAGGTGCGACTAACAGACTCTTTCGGATTTGAATTGTTCGATCATGAGAAAGGAAAAACGATCAAATCCTTCCCGAAGAAGAGCAGTGAGCCTGACAAAGCACTGGCGGCTGCTGAGGCTTACAAAGATTTCAGAAAGCAGGTATTGGATTTTGTAAAACTGCGCACTGAACAACTCCTGAAAATGCATCAATCAGGAGAAAGTGTGAAGTCGGATATGTGGAAAAAGATATATCTGGAGCATCCGATAACCAAACTGCTGGCTCGTCGCATAGTCTGGATGGATGAAGCAGGCAAATCCTTTATTGTAAGCCGTGATGGAATAACAGATGCTACACTGACTCCAATACAACCAAAGGGTTCGATCCGCGTTGCACATGTTATGGATATGGGCGCTGACGAGATCAACAGGTGGCAGCATACTCTGACTAAAATAGGCTGCATCCAGTTATTTGAACAGATTTGGGAACCGATAATTTCCTGGGATAAGAAGACTCTATCAAGCAGATATAAGGGTTTTAAGATTTCATCAACAGCCCGCAATGAGATCAAAGCAAATTTGAAACAACGTGGAATTAAAGTCTATGCCGGGGAAATGGATCGCGAGTTTGATTATAGTAGTTGGAGTTATGAGTTCTCTTCAAATAACACTATGTACTTCAGCAAGAGTCTTTGTCTGGAGTATTCGGTCAATAAGTCGAATGGAATGATCACCTTCCGGAAAGCCTCCATCGGAAAACAGCCTAATGATCGGGAGCTCAACGCTATTCTGCTGGAGCTGGATAAAGCAACCACCTTGGAGAGAGTGAAAAAAGACGACATCGACGTTATGAGCATCATGGACCAGTTCACGCTTGCTCAGATAATGGAATTCATAAACGCTGCTCAGGAAGCAAATGCAGTAAACGTGCTTGCGATGATGATGGAGTATAAGAATACGAATTTCTCTGACTTTGATCCAATGGATGTCTTTACATTAGATCTGTAAGAACATTCGATTAAAAATTATGAACAGAAGAATTGAATAGCAAATGGAAGACAAGAATGAAAAGCTGACAGTACTCGCATATGATGTGATCAAACTATCGCGGAATACCTTATTGGTTCATCTGCGGTTCCTGGATATGGCTCTGAGCCGTCTGATACCTGTTGATTCGTCAATGGCCAATGGGATTTTCACTGATGGACATTATTTTGTGTTCAATCCGCGATATGTGCTTCACCGTTATAAAGAAGCTCGTGAAATACCTGTCCGTGAATACCTTCACGTTGTTATGCACTGCGTCTTCCGTCATATGTATATCCATTCGCTTTTGGACCATGATTGTTGGGATCTCGCATGCGATATCGCAGTCGAGAGTGCCATATCTTCTCTTGATCATCAAGCTGTTACAGATTACCGGGAACCTGAAAGACAAAACGAATATGAGAAACTCTTAAAGAAAGTCAAGCAGCTAACTGCAGAGCGATTGTACCGTTTTTTTCTTGATCACAAACCTTCCGATAATGAGATGAAGCGCCTGAAAAAACTCTTCTCGGCTGACGATCATGAGATCTGGTATGCTCCGCCGTCGGAAAAAATGGGGATGTCATCTCAATTAGGCAGAGATACAGGCAACTCTCCGATTGATATGTCAGCGGCTGAAAGCGAAGCAGATTGGGAGGATATCTCAAAACGCATGCAACAGGATCTGGAGACATTCTCGAAGATGCAAGGCGATAGAGCCGGAAATCTCATGCAGAACATTTCTGAGGTCAACCGGGAGAGATATGATTATTCATCTTTCCTCAAGAAATTTGCTGTCATGGGCGAGGTGATGAAGATCAATGATGATGAATTTGATTATGTATATTATACATACGGGCTAAAGCTTTACGAGAAAATGCCGCTTATAGAACCCTTGGAATACAAAGAGATAAAGCGCATACGTGAGTTCGTTATTGCCATTGATACTTCAGGTTCAACCTCGGGTGAACTGGTACAGAGATTCCTTCAAAAGACTTATAATATACTTCAGGAGAGTGAGAGTTTCTTCACAAAGATCAATGTCAGGATCATACAATGTGATGCGGAAATACAAGATGATACAATCATCACATGCAAGGAAGACTTTGATCAATATTTGAGTCATATGAAGATCCTCGGACAAGGCGGCACAGATTTCAGACCGGTGTTCTCGTATGTAAATGAACTCATAAACAGGAAGGAGTTTACCAATCTAAAGGGAATGATCTATTTTACGGATGGATATGGTGATTTCCCTGCGAGAAAACCTGATTATGAGACAGCTTTTGTTTTCGTTGAGGATGAAGGAAACGTATACAATAACTATGACATTCCATCGTGGGCGATCAAATTGGTGCTTCGAAAAGATGAGATTTAAAAAGGAGATATTAAGATGAACATCAAGCAGGCTAAAGAACAGATTGGAAATGCAATGAAGGCTTATTTTACCAAAAACGAATTCGGTGAATATGCCATTCCAATCGAGAAGCAGCGTCCTGTTTTTCTCATGGGCCCTCCGGGTATCGGTAAAACTGCTATTATGGAACAGATAGCGCAAGAACTTGGTGTTGGTCTCGTAAGCTATTCCATGACTCATCATACACGTCAATCAGCATTGGGACTGCCTTTTATCTCACACAAGACTTATGGCGGTCAGGAGTATGATGTATCAGAATATACAATGTCGGAGATCATTGCTTCAGTCTATGACATGATGGAGGATACAGGGGTAAGTGAAGGTATTCTGTTCCTTGATGAGATCAACTGCGTGTCCGAGACTCTGGCTCCTTCAATGCTGCAGTTCCTTCAGTATAAGATCTTCGGCCGCCACAGAGTTCCTGAGGGTTGGATCGTCGTAACTGCAGGTAATCCGCCTGAGTATAACAATTCAGTTCGTGAGTTTGACATAGTAACATGGGACAGACTGAAGCGTATCGATGTTGAACCTGATTATGATGTGTGGAAGGAATATGCTTATAAGAAGGGGATACATGCTTCAATCACAACATATCTTGATATCAAGAAGACTGATTTCTATAGGATCGAGATCACAGTTGACGGTAAGAGGTTTGTTACTGCAAGAGGATGGTCAGATCTGAGTGATATGATCTGCCTGTACGAGCAAAATGACATTAAGGTAGATGAGTCGCTAATATGCCAGTACATTCAGAACCCCACGATAGCAAAGAGTTTTGCAGTTTATTACGATCTGTTCAATAAGTACAAATCTGATTATCAGGTCGATCAGATCCTTGAAGGAAAGGCTTCTCAAGCTGTTAAAGGAAGGGCTATTGCGGCCAAGTTTGATGAGCGTCTTGCTCTGCTGGGACTTCTTATCGATGGCATAAGTGAGAAGCTTCGAGAGGTGTGCAACAAGGAGGCAGCCCAGACCGAGATGCTTGAGGCTCTTAAAGATGTAAGAACGGATCTTGCTAGTCCGAAGAATGGCCCGGTAGATTCTATAAAAAAGCAGATCAAAAAGCGCAGATCAGAACTCAATGCAGGCAAAAAATCCTCATCAATATCTGAAGACAGGCAGCACACGCTACATTGTTCTATTTCTGCTCTTGAGGAAGAGATTGCACTGTTAGAAAGGGAAAAACCTTCAGACAGTAAGGCTGCATTTGTTTTGCTTAAGAAAGATTATGATGAGCGGACAAAAGGACTGAAGAAGTATGCCGATACGGCAGGCAAGCAGTTGTCGAACGTGTTTGTCTTCTGTGAAGAAGTATTCGGTGACAGCCAGGAGATTCTGATCCTGGTTACGGAACTTACTATCAGTTACTATGGATCACATTTTATATCGCGTTATGGATGCAAGGAATACTTTGCTCATAACAAGGAATTGTTATTCTATGAGAGACAAAAGGAGATTATAGAATCACTTGATGAATTGGAGTGAGAGTGTTTTCAAATTGTTTTTTGTTTGTTTGCTCGGAGATAACCTCGATGATTGTGAAGTGGAGTAGAATAGCAGTATACTTATCTATCAGGAGGAAATAACCATGGGTAATGCTGATGATTTTGTTATTAATGGTGGTGTGTTGCAGAAGTACAGAGGAAAATCTGAAACGGTAGTGATCCCTGATGGTGTGACGAGCATTGGGAATGATGCATTTTATGGTTGCAGCAGTCTAACAAGCATCACGCTCCCTGACAGCGTGACGAGTATTAGGAACAGTGCATTTTCTGGATGCAACAGTCTAAAAAACATTACGATCCCAGGCAGTGTGACGTACATTGGATGGAATGCTTTTTCTTCGAAAACCAGAATTGAGTTTAATGGCCCTATAGTAGGAAAACGATCTGCTGATGATTTTCAAGGTTTAGAGAAGAGGATGATAAGCTGTTCTGCTTATGCAGAATTACTGTTTTATCAGGAAGGAGTAAAATGGGAAAAGCTTATATTAAGTACTAGTTACACTGGAATGATTGACTATGTAATTGATAGATTGTGTGAATTGTTGTCCGAAGACTCCAATGTTCCCAAAAAGACATGTGACAGGATCTATAAGTATTTCAGTTCCAAAATAATAAGTGAGAAAAGCAGAAGAAGTTTGATGGAATCGCTGGCAAAAGCAAACAAATCATATGCCAGTTTGATGTCGGGTAGTTCGAATTCAGCTTCTGGAGAAGAAGAATCCCGTGTTGAAATGAAAGGTTCAGAGTTATCCAAGGTTACCGGTCACGGTAAGAAGATTGAACTTCCTGTTTTCAATGGTATTGATGTGGATGCTCTTGCTGACTGCGGGTACACAAATATTGTTATATCCGACAAGAGTAATGTTAGTTCTTTATGGTTGCAAAAAGCCGTCGTGTCGCCTGAAGTTAAGAAGATAAGTATTCCATTAACACAACTGCTGAATTGTTATAACGGCGAGGAACTAAGTCCTGATCTGAAGAGAACACTTAGCACTACCGGTAAGTACAATGCTTCTCAGAGAATCGCTTACTATAAGTGGTCTATCTATGTGTTAGATACTGACCCTGCAGAAGTGTACAAGAATGCTGGCAGCGACGGGATGCTCCTGAATCGTGAAGTAATAAAACTGTTTAACAGTCTCCTACCTGATCTGTCCGCTATGGATATTACTGAATCTGGAGAGGGGATCAATAGTATAGTTTTTGATAAGAAGACAGATAGACTACTTAAGGCAATCCATGAATACTATATTGATGACTACAGGTGCAAGTATTCACTGAATCTCGCATCAGGTGAACCATTCACTAACATGAGAATGCTTGATTACATCATTTATAAGATAACTCCGACAAAAAACTGTAAGGCTATAGGATTGCTGTCCTTGTTTGACCGTAATTCTTTGTCAGAGTACTTATCAGAGTATTCAAACATCATGCATGTCGGTTTCAGATTTAATGGATTTGATAATGTTTCAGCAGCAATCATCAGAGTTGGAACACCGACCTTAGTATCACAACTATACAGTTGTTTTATTGATTATATCCGTTTTCTGGATAGAAATTATAAAGATGATGAAGAAACTGTGGAATCATTCAGAAAATGCATGGCTTTGTGCAACAACAATGATACGCTTCTCATGTTTGATAAGCGCGGTGCACTTGACGACATAGCCCGTCGAAGAGATGTTAATGTTGAAGAACTCAGGGTATCTCTGCTCTCATCGGTAGCAGAACGGTTAAGTGACGATGGCATAATAAAGATCGATTATGGTACCAGAGAGGTATACGCCAAGCTAATGCCTAACATGAAGTTTGTTTTCGAGAATCGCGCTAAGAATAAGACAACTAAGACGCTGCCTAAGATTGCTGATGGCGATGATAAGAAGATTGCTGATGAATCAATTAAGGCTTTCAAGGAAGTGAACGAAGCGATCAAGAATATTACCGCACAGCGTGTGTCACAGATCAAGGAACTACTATATTCCGGAAAGAGTCTCCAAGCGAGTGTGTGGCGTGAGAAGTACTTATCTAATGTGATCTTAAGGACTATGTCCGAAGGTATACTGTGGGGTGTATTCGATAAAGAGGATAATCTTCAGAAGGCATTAAGGATCGATGCAGCCGGAAATACAATTGATATCGACGGATCCATTATCGAGCTTGATAAGAGCGATCTGATTGGAGTGGTAGATGCCGCCCAGTTGCCTGATGATGTGCTCGAGAAGTGGCGTTCAGTATTCTGGGGAGAACACATAGAAGCAACTGTAAGGCAGTTCGAAGCGCCGGCAAGATACTACGGCACCCCTAAGGATGCTGCAAGGAGGTATGAGAACTGCACAATGACTGTCGGATATGCAATTGCAATCGGCATGTACAATCCCTACTCGGACGATGCTGGTTTTTGCTACAGTGGCGCTTATATCTCAATCCAGCTTTTTACAGAGTACCGTCATCAGGATAGCGGAGAACTGGTCAACAAAGGAGTCGATATCAGCTTAGATAAAAACTTCAGCGATCTCAGCGATCACGAGAAGCGTTTGTGGAACAGAGATATCATTCATTTCGATTCTGTGTTCCACCCTGAGAAAAAGATAGAGGCGCTTATAGAAACCGGCGATGTCGAGACTATCAAAGCCTTGGCAGAGACACACCTGATCTCACCGGATAACATCACGGATCTTGTCGGACTATCGGTAAAGCTAAAGCAAATCGCAGTGAGTGCATACTTGCTGGACCTGAAGAACGAGTGGCTTGGAGATCTGGTGGATCCGTTCTCGGAGTACAAGTTGTGAAGTGTGTGCTGACAGGTAACAGAATTCCTGTTGCCGACTGTTATACTACGATTGTACATTTTGTGGCGGATCAGGGAGTACATTAGGTAATAGTTTTCAGTGAGTCATTGAATCATTTCCGTCGGCGTGTAGCCTTTGGTCACCAAAAGTTTACAAACAACCCCTAAGTCGCATTATTACAGCGGCTTAGGGGAGTTTTTACATTGTATAAAGTGATTACCAAGCAGTGTACGCTAAAAGCATAATATCAAATCAACTGTATTTATTATATAATTAAGAGGGTGGTATGATCGTTGGTTTTTGTGCAAAGTGTCAAGTGTCCCATTAAAGGATATGTAGCGCTAGTAAAATACTAATGGTGAATTATAGATAAAGGTATAGGACTGAAAAGAATGGCTGAGAATCAAGTTAAATCAAAACAAAGAGTTGCTGACCACGGAGAGGTTTTTACAGCTGAACGTGAAGTTAATGCAATGATCGATATGGTCAAGGATGAATCCGAGAGAATTGATTCAAGATTCTTAGAACCTGCATGTGGTGAAGGAGCTTTCCTTAAAGAAATACTTCGTCGTAAACTCGCAGTTGTAAAAAAGCAGTATGGGAAAAGTCCTTATGATTATGAACGTTACTCCGTTTTAGCTGTTACTAGTATTTACGGAGTAGATATTCTTGAAGATAACGCTGAGATCTGCCGACAGAATCTTTATGATATTTGGAATGCAGAGTATACGAAAAATGCAAAGGATCAGGCAAATGATAAGTGCCGTGAAACGATTAAGTTCATTCTTCGTAAGAATATTCTCTGTGGGGATGCCTTAACGCTTCTTCAAAATGACGGAACACCTATCGTGTTCGCTGAATGGAATCTCGTAATGGGAGATCAGATAAAAAGACGCGATTATGAATTTGCGGAATTGCTCGATGGTCACGAAAAGCAGATGAGTATCTTCATGATTGGTTGGGAATACGACGAGGAAATAAACGCTTACATTCCTTCCCCTAAGAAGGAATATCCATTAACAGATTACAGGAGGCTATCAGAGTATGATTAATTTATCATCATCCTATAATCCAGATGTTCTTTCATGCATAGCTAATCTTTCGAACGATGAAGTTTTTACTCCACCGGAAGTTGCTAATGCAATGCTTAACCTATTGCCTCAAGAACTGTTCAGCAACCCTAACACCAAATTCCTTGATCCTGCAACTAAATCAGGAGTATTCCTCAGAGAAATTGCTAAGAGACTTATTGTTGGTCTAGAACCACAATTTCCTGATCTCCAGGAAAGGCTCGACCACATTTTTCATAAGCAATTGTTTGGTATAGCAATTACTGAACTAACGAGTTTACTTTCTAGACGCAGCTTATATTGTTCCAAATATCCCAATAGCGTTTATTCTGTAACACATTTTGATGATATACAGGGAAATATTAGATTTAAAAATCTGTCTCATCATTGGAAAAATGGAAAGTGTGTCTTCTGCACAGCATCTCAGCAAGAGTATGACCGTGACAAAGGATTGGAAGCACATGCTTACGAATTAATTCATACTACAAAACCGGAGGATATATTTAATATGAAGTTTGATGTGATAATAGGAAATCCGCCCTATCAACTGAGTGACGGTGGACAAGGAGCGAGTGCTTTGCCTGTCTATCATAAGTTTATAGAGCAATCAATCAAACTGAACCCTAGATACTTAGTTATGATAGTTCCATCACGCTGGTTTACAGGTGGTAGGGGACTTGACGAGTTCAGGAAAAAGATGCTTTCTGATAGGCGAATTAGTACTATTTATGATTTTCCTAATGCATCAGACTGTTTCCCTGGCGTAGAAATCAAGGGTGGTGTTAACTACTTTTTATGGGAACGAGATTATCAAGGTCCATGCCAAGTGACAACAGTGGTAGGAGATGAAAGTAATACTCAAACGAGAGAGTTGCTGGAACCGGGTTGTGATATATTTATTCGATATAATGACGCCGTTTCTATCCTTAAGAAGGTTCAGGAAAAGAACGAACCAACATTCAACACGTTGATGAATGCTGGACGTTTCTTTGGATTTCATACTAAAGTTGAGAGAAATAAAGATGGTTCAGCCGGAATTCAGACTGCAGATGGTAGCAGTATGGTTCCAGCTCAGCAGGAACCCTCTTCGAAGTGTAATATAAAAGTGTATGTGCATGGAGGCATCTGTTGGATTGATCCCAATAAAATCCCGCGTAATCAAGATCGTGTTAAAGATTATAAAATTCTTCTGCCTAATGCAGGAAATCCAGGGTCAACCATTATAGGAAATCCTCTGATCTGCGAGCCCAATGCTTGCAGTTCAAATACATATGCAGTAGCTTTCTTGCCGCCCGAATACAATGAGCTAAAGTACTATGAGAATTGCCTTTCGTATATTAAAACTAAGTTTTTCCGTTTCCTTGTCTCTATAAAGACTTTTACACAGCAGATGGCGCCTGCTGCCTATTCGTTTGTTCCTATTCAGGACTTTTCAGAGTCTTGGACCGACGAGCTGCTTTACAAGAAATACAATTTGACTGAAGAAGAGATTTCTTTTGTTGAGGAAATGATAAAGCCCATGGGCGGAGGTAAAGAGTAATGGCAGAAAAGGAGTTTTTCCCTCGACGGCCGGATTCGCACCCAATGATTTATGCCTATGAGGATACTAATCCTCAGTATGAGGGCATGCTTAAAGTTGGTTATACAGCAGTCGATGTTGATAAGCGTGTTGCACAACAGTATCCTACTAAACGACCTGATGGAAGTGTTCCTTACAGAATAGTTCTTCGTGAATCTGCAATGTATCCTGACGGAAGCCATTTCAGAGATACTGATGTTCACCGTGTATTGAAGAAAAAAGCTGTCCCTGGAATGGGGGGCGAATGGTTTAAGTGTACAGTCGAGGATGTTAAAGCCGCTATTGTTGCAGTAAAAACAGGAATCGACAATGTTGAGAATCGTACTCAGACGTTCGGGATGCGTCCGGAGCAGGCTGACGCAGTTAAACGAACTATGGACTACTACGAGTCTGCTGAGAAAGAAGGCAGTGGTCGTATTCCCAAGTTTTTATGGAATGCAAAAATGCGATTTGGTAAGACGTTTGCTTCTTACCAATTGGCAAAGAAGATGGGGTTATCAAAAGTCCTGATCCTTACATTTAAGCCTGCGGTTCAGAAGGCATGGCGTGAGGATCTGATGACTCATGTCGATTTTGAAGGCTGGCAATTCATATCTCGTGATCCTAATAATCTGAAAGACACTCTTGATAATCAGTACCAACGTGCCGATAAGAACAGACCAATAGTTTGCTTTGGTTCATTTCAAGACTTCCTTGGTGTTAATAAGGCAACAGGTGGAATAAAAGCCAATAACGAATGGGTACATGCGACGAACTGGGATCTTGTCGTATTCGATGAATATCACTTCGGTGCATGGAAAGAAAGTGCGAAGCAGCTCTTCGAAGCGGATGAAGATACATACGAAGATGATCTTAGTAAATATGACCGCGGTAATGCCTATGATGAAACATGGCTCCCTATTACAACAAGATACTATCTTTACCTATCAGGCACTCCGTTCCGTGCATTAAACTCCGGTGAGTTTATTGAGGAACAGATCTATAACTGGACATATTCCGATGAGCAGCGTGCCAAGGATAATTGGGTTGGCGAAGATAACCCTTATGAAGCGCTACCTAGAATGGTAATGCTCACTTATAAAATCCCTGACAGCATTCAGCGGATTGCCAAGCAAGGTGAGTTTGATGAATTTGACTTAAATGTTTTCTTTTCTACTGATGGTGAAGGAGCAGATGCACGCTTCAAGTATGAAGATTACGTACAGAAGTGGCTCGATTTGATCAGAGGTTCCTATCTTGCAACTTCAGTGGATGAGTTAAAGCAAGGGGCTGAGAAACCTCCTATGCCATTCTCTGATGTCAGATTGCTCAATGTACTTAGTCATACCCTTTGGTTTATGCCCAAAGTATCGTCCTGCTATGCAATGTACAACTTACTTAAGCAGAGGCAAAATTCGTTCTTTGATGATTACGAAATTATTGTGTGTGCGGGTAAAGAAGCTGGTGTTGGTGTTAAAGCGCTTGAGCCAGTACAGAAGGCAATGAAAGATCCTCTGTCATCAAAGACTATTACCTTATCGTGTGGTAAGTTGATGACCGGCGTTACTGTAAAGCCTTGGACGGGAATATTAATGCTTTGTAATCTCAAGAGTCCTGAAACATATTTCCAGGCTGCATTCAGAGTCCAGAGTCCATGGGAAGTCACAGATGATAGTGGCAAGAAGAAGATTATTAAACGAGAATGCTATGTATTTGACTTTGCTTTAGATAGAGCTCTTAAGCAGATTTCCGATTACAGCTGCAGATTGAATGTTGATGAAAGTAATCCTGAAAAGAAGGTCGGAGAGTTCATTAACTTCCTGCCGGTTTTGGCATACGATGGAAGTTCCATGCGTCAGGTAGATGCAGCGGAGATTTTGGATATTGCTATGGCTGGAACCTCTGCAACCCTTTTGGCCAAGAGATGGGAGTCTGCCTTGCTTGTTAATGTTGATAATGACACGTTGCGCAGATTGATGAATAACAAAGAGGCTATGGAGGCGCTCATGAGGATTGAGGGCTTTAGAAGTCTTAATAGTGAGATTGAAACAATCATCAACAAGTCTGAACATGTTAAGAAGGCTAAGAAAGAAAACACGGATATGACTCCAAAGGAGAAAAAGGAAATATCCGAAGAAGAGAAAGAATACAAATCCCTCAGAAAGAAAATACAGGAAAAGCTCATCAAGTTTGCTACTCGAGTTCCTGTGTTCATGTACCTTACTGACTATCGTGAATACAGCCTTAAAGATGTTATTACTCAATTGGAGCCAGACCTTTTCCGTAAAGTAACCGGTCTTAATGTTAAAGACTTTGAGTTGCTTGTATCGCTCAATATATTCAATGAATCATTGATGAATGATGCGGTATATAAGTTTAAGCGATATGAGGATGCCAGTCTCACTTATGCCGGTGTCGACCGTCATGAGGGTGAGAGCATTGGTTTGTTCAGTACTGTTATTTCCAAGGAGGATTATGACAGGATGAACGGAGTCTTGAATGACTCCATGAGTGTAGGTGATGATTTCTATGCAGGAATGACAATGCCTAATGCTGTCATAGTAGATACTTTCGATGATGATGAAGCTGACTTGATCGTTGAAGTTCCCAAAAAGAAAAAAGCAGCAAGCGAGAAACGTGCGCCGATCGTATCTTCAACTTCAGTTCCCATTCAGTCGATGGCACCAACATACAGACCTTCATATACACCCCCTGTCCCTGCCAAGAAGCAAGAGATTAAACCCAAGGTAGATGTTGATGTATCCGGTGTTAAGGTTGGTTCAACTGTAAGTCATAAGGCATTTGGATCCGGCAATGTCGTAAAACTCGCAGACGGACATATATCAGTTGAATTCCCGGATTTTGATAATAAAGTTAAAGAGTTTATGTTCCCGGGAGCGTTCCTTGATGGTTTTTTGAATTTGTAAATACAGATTATGTTGAAAGAAACAGCCTTACAGAGAGACCATAATTGAGAAAATTGAGTATATTTGAACAATCGGATCAAAAAACAAAAGGAGTAACGCAAATGAAAGATGTACAGCACAGAGAATGGATCATTCCTTGTAACTCAAAGTATTATGATCTGCCATCTTCACTAAGTAATCTCAAGATCATTGATTGGGAGCAGAAAACTCAAATGAATAAGGCGTTAGTAGGAGATACAGTATATATCTACTACAAAGAGAGGAACGCCATTGGAACTATCAGATATAAGGGTGTTATCCTTGAGGTTAATAAACAGATTAACATAATAGATGATTCTAGGTTCACAACAAGCAATTCTGCTCCGATAGGTACATGTTTCACATTAGCTGTTTATAGGGACTTTTCCTTGGATGGAGAACTGACGTATGCCAAACTGAAGGAGGCTGGTCTTAAGTCAAGATTGATGGGACCTACAGTTATTAAAGGAACAGTTTCAGAGTATCTCAGTAAATGTGATAAGAAGCAGGAACGTCTTGATAAGCAATCCGGGAGAAAACCTGATACCTGCCTGTCAGATACTCCGGAAGGTGTGATCGAAGCTTTCAAGAAAGGTGTATCCGTTGCCAAAGAGGTTAATGCATCAGACAAACCAAATTACTGGATATATGCTCCCGGTGAACAGGCAAACATGCAGCCGACGTTCGTTGAGAAAGGTATTATTGCTGTAGATTGGTGGGGAGCACACCTTGGTGATCTTAAGCGGTTTGAGTCGCGCGAACAGATTGCTATGTATATGCAATTAATGTATGGTACTGATCATAGTTTCCAGAATGATTCTCTTTGCCTTTACCAGTTCTGCAATGAAATGAAAGTTGGCGATATAGTTTTCTGTAAAGGAGGACACTATAAGCTGACGGGAATCTGCAGGATCACCTCAGAATACTATCATAGTGATACCGAGGAACTGGGACGTTTCAGTAAGAAATACAATTGTATTGTCGATACATATAAACATAGAAGAAATGTTGAGTGGCTGGATACAACGGAGAGAACAACAGATAAGAAGCTTCCCTTAAAAACACTGACAAAGATCACAGACGAGAAAACTTATTCGCATTATTTGGATCTGTATATGCTGCCTCCGCCAACAAGTTCATCTGAACCTTTGGACGATTCTCACTCCGAAGAGGAGAAGGAAGCACATGCAAGGAGTCTTCCTACTGATGCGCTTGAGAAGGCCGCATTAGCTCAGACACGGAAGAAGCCTAAAGTGACTGTTTCTCCAGTAAAACAGATAGAACGAAGTCAATATATTGCTGAGTATGCCAGAAGACGTGCTAATGGTATTTGTCAGCTTTGCGGACAGAAGGCTCCGTTTAATCGTGCAGATGGAACTCCATATCTTGAATCACATCATATTGACTGGTTATCTGAAGGCGGAGAGGATTCAATCGACAATACTGTCGCTTTGTGCCCGAATTGTCATAAGAAGATGCATATTGTTAAGGATGAGAATGATGTGAAACGGTTAAAAACTGTGAATGCATCTCTGAAGAAAAACAATAGTTGATTTGCAACTTAGGAGGATACTTCCGGTGTCAAAGATAGGAAAGAGCATAGATCTATACTTAATAGATGGTGAAGCATCAGGACGATGGCAGGCCAAACTGTCAAACTGGAATTGTGACGCATATAAGATACAAAGAGTTGATCTGAACATATGCAGCGATATTCCTGATGTATCAGGGCCGGGTGTTTACTTTCTATTTGGCAGGGATGATGACAATAATAAACAGTTTGTTTATGTTGGTGAGGGTGACAACTGTATAAAGCGAATTGCTCAGTCACATGGATTTGAAAACGATGGAACATATTGGACTGAAGCCGTTATATTTGTAACCCCGGATGGAACACTTAACAAGGCAATGATAAAGTACCTGGAGAATCGTTTTTACACGATTGCAAAAGAGGCAGACAGATATATTATCAAAAATGGCAATACACCACCTCAATCACCGCTTCAACGTAAAACTCAAGATGCGATGGAGGAGTTCTTGCAGAATGCATCACTGGTTATGCAGGCGTTGGGTCACAAAGTCTTTGAATCGTTGCCATCCGGAAAGAAGAATAACGACAATAACAGTCAGCTATTGTACTTTTCACGCAAAAATGGCATAGGTGGAAGAGGAATTGGCAAGATTGAAGATGATGGCTTTTGGGTTTTGAAAGGAAGCTACATTAATCCAAATATTGCATCATATTTGCCGGCAGGCATAGTAAAACTTCGGGAGAAATACTCCGGCGATATAGATAAACATGGAATACTGAAGCGAGATATATGTTTTGGAAGTCCATCATATGCATCGGCATTTGTATGCGGAAAGAATTCTAATGGGTTAGTTGAATGGAAGAATTCGGAGGGAGTTTCACTTAAAGATCAGAATTCTGGAGATAAAGACAGTATTGATGGTAAGAAAGACGGAATCGATATTGATGCCAAGGAATCACAATCTGTGGCCTCAGCTTCGGGTGTTCTATTTGAATTAACTGGTTCAATCGAGGCATATATGCAGATAACTGAAGAAGGTTATATCGTTAAGAAAGGTTCTAAAGTTAATCCTACTGAAACCCAATCCTGTCACGATAATATCAGAAAACGCAGAAAGGAAATGATTCGCAGCGGAATAATCGTTGATGGAATCTTGTCCTGTGATGCCGTGTTTGAAAGTCCTACATCAGCTGCAGCAGTATTGTTAGGGCGTTCTGTTAACGGAAGAACCGCATGGAAAACAAACGACGGAAGAACCCTTAAAGAAATACAGGGCGAGCTCTGAGGTATAGTTATGTCAAACGAACTCCAACCATTATCTTTGTTATTCCAGAACAGATTGTTTCGTATCCCTGACTATCAGAGAGGATATGCCTGGCAGCAATCGCAGCTGGTTGATTTCTGGGATGATCTGAACAATCTCCAGATGGATAGGTATCATTATACCGGAATGCTTTCGCTGAGACTGCTCAGCAGAAAAGAGTCTGACGGTTGGGGAGAGGATCTCTGGATGATAAACAAGGGATATAAACCTTGTCACATCGTAGACGGACAGCAGAGGTTGACGACTTTTATTATCTTGCTTAATGAGATAATCATGTTTGTCAGAGGTTTGGAAACAAACAGGGATAAGAGCGATAATGAGATCGTGCTCGGAGATGAGACGCTTAGTGAGATCATATCAAAGTATATATGTCAGAAGAGACCGCCACAGGGGATCATTACAACATACCTCTTTGGATATGAGACTGATAATCCCAGTGATAAGTACTTGAGGCACAGAGTATTTGGCGAACCGTTCTCAGGAGAGATAAGCGAGACATACTATACGAAGAATCTAAGGATCGCGAGGGAATTCTTCAACAGTAATATTGCTTCGCTTTATGAAGAAGAACATATTGAAGGGATAGTTCAACTGTATCAGAAACTAACCCAAAAACTGATGTTTAACCTTCATGAGATCGATGATGATTATGATGTGTTTGTAGCTTTTGAGACCATGAATAACAGGGGTAAGAGGCTAACAAATCTCGAACTTCTCAAGAACAGATTGATATATCTTACAACGATATACGATAACAGCGTAATTGATGGCGATGAGAAAGCTTACCTTCGAAGAGAGATCAATGATGCGTGGAAAGAAGTATATTATCAGTTAGGACGCAATAATAAGGCAGCTTTGTCTGATGACGATTTCCTTCGTGCTCATTGGATCATATATTTCTCCTATTCACGCCAGCGTGGTGACGACTATATCAAATACTTGCTGAATAAATTCTCAGCAAAAAATGTATTTGAGAAAAAGCCTGTTGTTGAGAATGACGATGCACAGCAGATCTATCAGGATGTTGTTGAGGATGATGGTGATGATACCGGCTCTGACTATAACTTTGAACCGGATAATAATCTTCCTAAGCTGGAGCCCAAAGAGATACATGATTATGTTAACAGTCTGAAGGAAATGGCAAATTACTGGTATGAATCATTTTTCCCTTATGACAGTCTGGTATTATCTGATGCAGAGAAGATTTGGATCGACAGGTTGAACAGGATCGGGATAGCGTATTTCAGGCCTCTCGTTGCTGTGGCGTTATGCAGGTGTAAAGACGCAGATAAACGTATCAGCTTGTTCAGTGCAATCGAGAGATTCATCTTTGTATATTTCAGGTTTTCGTCGTATCGTTCAAATTTCCAAAGCTCTGTGTATTACAACGCAGCAAGAGATATCTATAATAATGAAATCGACGTTCAGACAGTTATCGACAATCTTAATAATATGACGGATAGTAATTTCCCGTATACGATACCTGATTTCATTAATGATATCAGGAAGAAAATGACCACAGGGAAGCGTGAAGGTTTTTATGCCTGGAATGGTCTGAAATATTTCTTGTTTGAATACGAATACAGTCTTGTCGAGAGAAGAGGTATTAAGAAGATCTCATGGGAGTTATTCACGAAGTCTGAGAAAGACATGATCACTATAGAGCACATCCTTCCTCAAACCCCGACAAAGCTGTATTGGAGAAATCAGTTCCGACAGTATATAGATAATTCGCAAGAGATGGCAGTGTTGACCGGATCATTAGGAAATCTTCTTCCTTTGTCTCAAAGTATTAATTCAAGTCTTCAGAATGACAGCTTTGATGATAAGAAGAATCCTCAAAATGGTAAGAGATGTGGTTACACAAGCGGATCTAATTCTGAACTTGAAGTTGCAAAAGAAACAGAATGGAATGCACATAAGATCCATGCCAGAGCGGTCGGTCTTTTGGATTTCCTTGCCGCCAGATGGGATATACCGCTATCTGATGAACAGAAGGAAGAACTGACTTACGACGATTTCATATTTGAACACCGCGAAGTTCCAGAGGTGTTGTCTGAGGAACGCGAAGAAACAGACGGGCTTACTCGAAGAGAGAAGCGGAAGGAGAAGCGGTTTGCCTATTGGTCGGATGCACTTCCTCTTATCAAGGAGTCTCACGGCGGAAGTGGTCATCCTTTTGGCAATGCCAGTCCGTCCAAGAGTAATTTCATTGACGGTTATTTTGGCGTAAGTGGACTTCATTTATACTGTTCGATCGGATTGAAGAAAAATGCCCGCTGCAAGGCTGTTGTATGGATTGATACCGGCAGCAAAGAAACAAGTAAAGATCTGTATGATCTTTTGTACTCACACAAGGAAGATATCGAATCCAAAGTTTCAATGCCGATAGTATGGAACAGGAACGATGAGAATATCGGGTGTGCTATTGAGTGTGTTCTGGATGATTTGGATTTTACTGATGTTGAACAGTGGCCTGCTGTTATGAGATTCCATGCTCAAATGTCGAAAGAACTGGCAGACGCAGTTTTCTATGCCTATGAACCGGAGATAAGAGCTCTGCCGTACATTTCGACACGAAAGCCCAGGTTGACAGATTATCTTTCGGATGTGTTCAGATCATGGGTCGGCAGTAAATCCTATGAAGGATCGGTCTCTTTTGATCCTGTCCATTGTGATAAGTACTATACGAGATTTACAACACAGACCATGTCAAATCTCCTGCCGGATGCAGATGATAATATTAGCGGATGGAATACCAGGAATATTTATTTCTATGAGATTAGAAACTGTGGAGGTATCTTCATTCAGTTGGTGATTAGTACAGAAAACGCACCTGACAGTCTATTGGATGCCGTTAAGCGGATTGATTCAGTCTATCATCAGATGAACAACAGCAACAAATGGAAATTATACTTTGAGACAAAGAAGTTCAGATTCGATGAGATACCTTCGGAGGAAGAGATCAATACTCAGCTGGATCTTATGTTCGAGGAGATTAATCGTTTTGAGACTGATCTGTGTGATAAGCTTGGATTACAGGATACGGAGGGGTAAGACGTGAATAAAGTAAAATGCACATACAGTACTATTTCAGAGCACGATATGGATGTGATGATCATGCAGCTGTTTGCAAATGATCCATCGTTTGTGGAATTGTTTCTCGGTGTTGCAGGCATCGAAGATCCTTGTACCGAAGTGACCGAGATAGAACTGTCCAAAACAGAACCAAGACTTGGTGAATCAGATATCGTGGTAACGTTGTTGACGGGCTCTAAGACAATACAGCTTCTGATTGAAGATAAGATAGATGCTGTTGCTACGCCTGAACAGCCTGCACGGTATATAAAACGCGGCGAGAAGGCTGTTAAAGATAAAGAATGCGATGCTTTTTACTGCTATATCGTATGTCCGCAGAAGTACTACGACAATAACGACGATGCACAACAGTATCCGTTCCACATAACATATGAGACGATCAGGGAATACTTGTCCAAGTGCGATGATCAGATGCATTACCAGTTTTATCAACAGATCAATCAGGCAATAGAAAAGGCAAAAAGGCCGGCTAAGGTTATCCTCAACGAGAAAGCAAATGCCTTTTTCCGCAAGTATAAGGATTATCAGGAAAACAAATATCCGGATCTTGATCTTCGTACCCGCAGAAAGTCAAATGGTTATTGGGCGCATTACGGAACGCGACTTGTGGAAGTCTTTTTGTATCATAAGATAGAAGAGGGTAAGGTCGATCTGACATTTAACGGCTGTGCTTCCCATTTAAGTGAACTGGAACAAATCGCTGAATGGCTTCGTGTGCACGGGATTACAGATGTTAGAGCTGTCGTTACAGGCAAGGCAGGCGCATTGCGCATTAGTGTACCGCAGCTTAAAATGAACATTCCATTTGAGGAAAATGATGAGAATGATATTAGGAAGTGTTTTGATGCAGTATGTGAACTGATCCGAATGGCTAATGTTATGGCATTAGCGGGAGGACTTGGAGGTATAAATAATGTCAACTAACAAGATCGATCTCTGTAATGACGTAACTGCTTATTTAACTGAAGATGGCCATATGTTCAAATGTAATATTTCCTGGCTTAGCAGAAGTATTGAGGTGTCGCTTTCTTCAGGTGATTACGGTGATGAGAAAGTAATCGAGGGAATGAAGCGCACTTTCGAGCGGTTCTGGACGGACAAGGAGAGTTATTTGGATGATGCCAAGAGTGCGATCAAGGCAAGGCTTTTGCCTTACATCGCGACGCACGATTCCAGAGATCCGGATGTGCCGTACCCTGAAGTATCAGAAGAAATCTTTGAGGCGGAATACTGGCTGGATAGTATTATGGTGGTGTTCGACGACGATGCTTCGTTTGTTCAGATGAATTTCGATAGGAACGGCGGCGATAAGCACTATGATGAGTTCTGTGCGCTGGTGAATATTGATCGCGAATTCGTTACATTCTTTGTTGGGGATATGCCGATCGATATTGAAGTGTGATCGGTATTTCTTGTGATTTATGAGCTTGCGTATCGCCCCCTTCGGGGCGATATCTTTTTTCTGCCCAAAATGTCAATCTCCGGTTTACCTCCTGCCCGCAACTCCCCGCTATAATACACTCAAAACAGCAAGGAGGTGCCTGAACATGGACAAGAATAAGTGGACTTCAACAGATTATCCGTTAGTACCGGTTGACCTCGATAAGGTCGAATTTGCAAACAGACCTAAGCGTCATAACGCTGCGGAGAGGTTTGTAGCAACCGGAGCGGGGCTTAGGTTCACTCCCCCGGTAAAGAAGGGTGAAGAATGACAAGAATGCTTATCATCGTGATAAGGAAACTATTAAGGAGGGGAACATGTCGTACGAAGAATTCTTAAAAGAAGTAATACAGATATTTGAGAACTATAAGTATCCTAAAGCATATATGAACAAATGCCTGAGCAGTACTGAAGCAAAGAAGCTTTTGCGCGAACACTATGAAGGTTATACGGAGAATAGAGTTTTAGAATGCTCACCGGCTGCTACAGTATCGGACCTTGTATTTATGCACGAGGATTCATCATTGAAGTTGGGCGGTCTGATACTCAATGATATACCTGAAGATAACAGAAACGAAGAAAATGAGAATGAGGAAGGAGGAAACTGAGATGTATGGAGCTTTATTGGATGGCGATGATTATAGCAAGCTGGAAGAGGATACCATTCGTAAGTATTACGGCGATGAAGCATACGAGAGGATGAAGGCCGAAGAGGAAGCTGAGAAGAATATGTCCAGAAGGCAGAGAAGGAAGAAGAGGGCTATGGAGGATAGGAAGTCCCGGTTTAATGCGCCTGCTCAGGTCAAGTTTCTGCCTGAAGGAGCAGAATTGGTTAAGCAGGAGAATGGGACGATCAAGATCGTCTATCCGGATGAGGAGGATAAGTCTTAACAAAGAATTTACAAGCCGTGAGATGCTTGTAAATTGAGTGTTTATACGCTTTTGAACAGTTTTGTATGCTGGAAGCTAAATGCAATCACAACAATTATATTTTATAATATATGGGTATTGTTTGATCATTGTAATCCGATGATTAATAAAACTGCTAAGGAGTCGAGATGCCTGCTTCTATACAAAATAATGATAATCTGGCGTTTAAGGAAGAACAGGAAAACTTTGCCCGCATAAAGAAGCGTATAAATAGGATTATTTCCGATTCTGAATATGAATTGGATGAGCAGGATTCTGCCATCAACGATTTTTATCCGGTAGATTATCCGGACCGTGAGAATATGATCTATATGGTCCGTGCACGCAATCATCAGCGTAACGAAGTGGCTGAGAACAAGAAGTTTATGGATTCTCCTTATTTTGGACATTTCGAGCTGGCTTCTAAAAACGACGAGATTACAAAGTGTTTTGTAGGTAAGGAAGCGCTTATCGATCCGGACAGTGCTGAACCGATAATAATTGACTGGCGCAGTCCGATGGGGAATACTTTCTACAATAAGAGTGAACGTCATTTCAAAGTAAACGGGTATGACTATGACCTTCTTCTGAGACGCGCCGTTGATATCAAAGGCGGTGTTCTCAAATCGGTAAAGACTGAATACGATTCAGTATCATTATCGCTTGATGGAGAAGTAGTAGATGATTTCCTCATTTCCGTACTGCGTGACAAACGAAGGAATCGCAAGCTGACGGATATCATACGCACTATCCAGGAGAACCAGAATGATATCATCAGGAAACCGCTTGATGAGAGTTTTGTTGTACAGGGATGTGCAGGTTCCGGTAAGACGATGATCCTGCTCCATAGACTTTCTTACATTGCATTTAACCATAAGGAAGTAAACTTTGACAATTTCCTTATACTGACTCCTAACGAGAATTTCAACGTTCATGTAGATGAGTTAAGTCAGGAATTGGGATTAAGTAAGATCAGGCGTTATGCTGTTGAATCCTACTACGTTGAAATGATCAATCTGCTTGCTCAACCGGATAAGACGACAAAGTCAAAGAGAAGAGTCTCCAAGATCTCTGCCTCTGTTGATGGTCTTAAGTCAGAAAAGCTGGTTAATAACGATCTTCTTGCTTATGTTTATTCAAGTGAATATCGTGACAGCCTTATAGGCGATTACAAAGAATTATCTGATACTATGGTGAATAAACTCAAGAAATATAAACTTCCCAGCCTGTTGAAAAAATATGATCTTAAGATCAGTCCGTTAAAGGAGATGGATTATAAGTCATACATTGCTCTGATACATGCTCTGACAAATGCCGGTGAGAAGCATACAGAGTACTACAAAAGGATAGATGAATCCAAGTCGTCACTAGATGATGCAAACAAGCGTCTGTCACGTCTGATAGTTGAAATGTCACTTCAGGAACGGAAACTGAGTGTAGCAAGAAATGATCTGATAAACGAATGTGATCAGGAAATATCCAAACTGGAATTGTTGATCAGTTCGATTGAAGAAGACCTTGCGAATAATAAAGCAGCTATAGAGAAAGCAACCGCTGATAAGCAGTCACTTGAGAAGTCGATCCAGTCTGCAGTCGCTTCTTTGGATAAAGCGGATAAGACTCCCGGCAGGATAACAAGTTATGATAGTTTGTCATCCTCCGATGATGAATTATCAACACTAATAAAGGAGACATTCCAAGATCAATATGATCATTTGCATGATCTTTATGATCAGCTTGGGAGACTTGCTTTTTATAATTTTGGCAAAAGGAATCGTCTTAAGAATGAGATCGCAAGCGCTCAAAAGGAACTTGACGGCAATGCGGAAGAAACCGTAGTTAATTATTTTGCCGCGAAGTCAGCTGAAGTCGAAAGCTTCAGGAAAAACAGGATCGAACCTCTGGACAAAACAATAGCAGAAGCTGAGGCGGCCATTGCTGAGGATGAAGATATAAAGAATACCAGGGTCCCGATACTTAATGGGTATAAGGCATTACGGTCCCGTTTTGTTGATGATCAGTATCCTGATCTTGATGCGATCCTGTCAGATGAAGAGAAAGCACTCCAGGATAATCTGATAAGAACCTATGCGTTATTAAGAACAGATTATGCAGCCAGGAAGAGTGAGATCAATGCAGTTGAATCAGCAGTCAGCCGAATAACAGGAGAACTGGATGAGCTTGAGAAGAATAAGCCTGATGATAAGGATATCCAGGTAATTACCGAGGCTCTGGAGACTGTTAATACATTTGATGCGAGCATTTTGTATAAGGAGTGGGAGAACAAGCTTAAGCTGCTGTACAAGGAATACAAGCAGCCCTATTCCGCCAAGGCTAACTACAGACATAAATTGTACTTAAAACTCCTGTTCTGCAATCTGTATTACGGCTCGCCCAAGAGCGTAAAGTATTACGTTAATATCGATGAAGCTCAGGATCTTGCCCCGGTTGAGTATGAACTTATACAAAGAGTGCTTGGAGAGAAGACTGTATTTAATCTGTACGGAGACGTAAACCAGTCTGTGTACGAATACAAGGGCATATCAGATTGGGACGAGATCGATTCCGTAGTATCAGGCAATATTTATTTCCTGAATGAGAATTACCGCAATACACAGCAGATCACAGAGTTCTGTAACAAGGAGTTTGATGCCAATGTAACCGCGATTGGTCTTAGAGGAGCGAAAGTCATGCGTGAGAAGTTCTCGGAGGCACTTTATGATCTGATTAAGGTCCGTAAAGCAAATCCGGATTTCAGAACGGCTGTCATCTACAGAAGAGGTCTCGAAGGACTGTCGGAAGCGCTTAGCAAGAATCCTGGAGCATATGTGTTCAATGCAGTTGACCCAAGAAGAGTGTCTGTATTAACGGTTGAAGAGGCAAAGGGGCTTGAATTTGAAGCGGTTCTTGTAGTCGGAAATTACATGACAGAGAATGAGTCATATATTGCGTATACCAGAGCTCTTGATAATCTGTTTATTACTTCGCTGGATGAGTCAAGGTTTGCTGCGGAAGCAGAAGAATAATACGATACAATTTTACATGGAGAATACCTTTGATACAGCTGTTATCCCGTTTTAGTTCGGAAAAAGCGTAAACATAAAGTGATAATTATATGCGTTATAATTCGGGAAATACGTAAACTTAAATGTGTATTATATAGCCATAACAACAACGAACTACAACGAAAGGCAATGGTGACAAAAATGTTCAACAACGATTTATTTCTCTCTTATGTTCAGAAGTACGTAAACAAGGATGGCAAGCTCTCAATGGATACATTTGGCGAATTGGTTGAATGTTTGGGTGAGTCTGAGATTGAGCTGGCCATGAAGACTCTTGCTGACAATGGTGTTGATGTCGTAGAAGATGCATCGTTCGATTCTTCTGACTACTCTGTCTATACAGATTTATTGGCTCTCAGCAATGAGATGCTCTGCGTAATGTACCAGAACGGTGATTCCTCTGCACTGGAGGCGCTTTGCGCTAAGAATGAGGGTTTTGTCCGTAAGGTTGCAAACAGGTGTTACTGGAACTACAAGCCGGCAACTCTTGAACTTGAGGACCTTTATGTACAGGGTTTCATAGGACTTATGAAGGCTGCTGAGAAGTTTGATGTAAGCAAGGGCTTTATGTTTACAACCTATTCTCATTGGTGGATAATGCAGACAATAACTCGTGAGATTATGGATAATGGTTCTATAATAAGATTGCCGGTTCATGTACACGAACAGATAATCGTGATAAACAAATGCCGCAGTGAACTTGTTTATTACAGCATTTCTAACTTAAGAGACAAGCTTGAATCAGATTATGGAAAATCGTATACAATCGAGAATCTGAGAACTCTTATTACCTGGGGAGATGCTTATCTTAAGCTTTCCAGCTTGGATTTGCCCGTTGGTGAAGATGGTGATTCTAAGATGATGGATTTTATCCCGACTGAGTATTCGGTTGAAGATGAAGTCGCTGAAGGTTTTATGAAAGAGACAATCGCAGATTGCATGAGAGTCCTGACAGAGAGAGAAAGCAAGGTAATCAATCTCCGCTTCGGACTCAAGAATGGAATCCCTATGACTCTTGAAGAAGTTGGGAATGCTATGGGTGTAACAAGAGAACGAATCAGGCAGATAGAGGCAAAAGCTATTAGGAAGCTTCAGCGCTCATCTGTATCCGCAAAATTGGAGGGTCTGTATGCAGCTTGATAATGAAATCGTAATGAAGTCTATTATTGAGAACAATGATGTTTCAACACTGTTTGTGTTGAGAGGTTTTGATATCGAAGAATGCGGATATAGGAGGGCAAATCTTGCCCAGGTTATTGATAACAAGATCGGTCGCCTGATCGAACTTGCATCCGAACCTGTTAAGGTTGTATCTTTCGAGGAGTATCTCTGCTTCTGTGACCTGGCGAAGAGCCAGTATAAGAAGATATGCGTTTATGATAATGCTGCATACGAGACGCTTTATCCGCTTAATGTAATAATCCCTGATGAGGTCATAAGCTCCCTTTTGGCACATTTTGATGAAGATGCTGATGTAAATACAGAGATTCTCCCTGATGAGGTGTTGCGTGAGTATCTGGATGTTTTCTCGAATCTTATGAAGACAGACAATGGCCTTCTCTGCAGCTATAATGATGATTCTTTTGTTGAGGACAATACGAAGGTCGAATTCATTACGATCGGAGAGAAGATCGTAACTGAGAATGAGGTCTCTGGATCCCGTTATGACTATTCTACCGTTATTTCCTATCCTGAAGCAAAAGAATATATGAAGAGGTATTGGGGATATGATGAATATCGTGATCTCAGGATCTATGATATGGAAGCCCTCGAGGAAGGCAGGAAGGAAGTAATCTCTATCTCTCAGGAAAAGATCATTGGCGACATGATCTCTCAGGTTGAGAATTGCTACAACGGACAGCCTGCGAGAGATATCTTTGTTACTGCTTCTACTGGTGCAGGCAAATCACTGATGTTTCAGCTTCCTGCTATGTACCTGGCTGACAAGTACAATCTCCTTACTATCGTTATCTCACCTTTGATCGGTCTTATGAATGATCAGGTCCAGTCATTGGCTGATAAATCATACAGCAGAGCAAAGACTATCAACTCTGACATTTCTCCTATAATCAAGGAAGATATTCTCAGGCAGGTAGCAGAAGGCGAGTGTGATATTCTCTATCTTTCTCCGGAGTCACTGCTCAGCAGGAGTGATATCGAGCAGCTCATCGGCAAGCGCAGGATTGGAATGATTATAGTTGATGAGGCACATATCGTTACTACATGGGGAAAGCAGTTCAGACCTGATTACTGGTTCCTCGGTGACCACGTCAGGAAGCTTAGGAGCACACAGGGTAAAGCTAAGGAAGACCCCATGTCATTTGTTATCGCGACCTTTACTGCTACGGCTATCTATGGCGGCAATGAGGATATGTATACAGAGACTATCAACAGTCTCCACATGATAGATCCCATATCTTATCTTGGATATGTAAAGAGAGATAATATATCTATCGATGTGCGTGAAGTTGAGACCAAACGCAACAAGGTTGAGTACGAGCTTGATAAGTTTGATGCATTGATTTCGCGGATGCATGCTGCATTGATGCTCAATGAGAAGACATTGATCTATTTCCCGACGGTAGCACTTATTGAGCGATTCTACGCTTATTGTCACAGCAAGCATTTGGAGGTTAGCGTTGCAAAGTATCACGGCAGGATGTTGGCTGAAGACAAAGAACAGAACTTCAGCGATTTCCTCAGTGGCAATAAGCCGGTAATGATAGCAACTAAGGCATTCGGAATGGGAATTGATATTCCTGATATTACCAATGTAATTCACTATGCGCCTACCGGAAATGTATGCGACTATATGCAGGAGATAGGAAGAGCAGCGAGAGATAAATCAGTTGAAGGTCATGCAATATATGAACATATGGAGAATGACTTCCAGCATATCAACAGGCTTCACGGTTTATCTCGTTTATATTGCAGCCAGCTTATCAAGGTCCAGAACAAGATCCTTGAACTCTTTGAAGACCAGCTCCGCAGCAAGGATGTTGATCCGCGAATGAAACAGAGATATGAGATGCTCATTGATACAGAATCCTTTGCATATATCTTTGATTCGCCGAACTCTGATGACAACGAACTGGTGAATAAGGTGAAGACTGCACTGCTTCTTATTCAGAAGGATTATGAGAACAGGGGTATTGCGCCTTTCAGAATGAGACCCAGTCCTTTGTTTGCTGATGGTTATCTCGCAATGACGCCCCAAACACAGGAGAGGATTAATGCCGAATACAAGGGCACTGTTGAACTTAAGGATAAAAAGAATAATGTTTGCAAAGTGAATCTTGAGAGAATCTGGAAGAAATCCTACCAGGAGAAAATGTCATTTCCTAAGTTCAAGTACCTTCTCTATACAGGCAGTGATGAACTTGAGTTTAATAAGAAGTATAGTTTCTATACTGCGATGTCAATCGATATCAAGATGAATCCTGATGGTGTAGATTCATACAAGAAGATAGTTGCAGTTTTGAAGGACATTGCAAATATCTCTATCAGGAATAATCAGTTCTTCAGTGAGGATGATATCATCACCGAAGTAGTTAATAAGGCTGGCATCAGGAGACTTAGGGCTGAGAATATCGTCAGGGTAATCCTGGCTGCAATGACAACATACATGGAACAGTATTCGACAAAAATGAACCACAGATGCATGGATTCAAGACTGTTCCATGAGATTGTAAAGTATAAGTTCAATACCGCATCTTATACTTTCTACAACTGGATTGACAGAGGCCTCAGTCTTGTTCTTGAAGAGAGCACGGATGGAATAATGTATGTTACAAATGAGCATAATGCCAACCGCACAAAAGAGATACTTACAGTATTAGGTGTTCTTGAATCAATGAGTGTTCTTACATTCAAATCTTTGGGAGGAACTAACAGTCAGATATATATCTACATTGCTTCAACAAAGAATCTGAGAATCGTTAAGGACAGACCTGAATCCTACAGGAATCGCTTGCTTGAGATGATTACTGACAGGCATACTGCATCAGTAAAAATGTTGACTTATCTCTTCCAGAACGGATTCTCCAGTGATGAGATATGGGAGCATCTCGAGAATTACTTTGTCGGTATACTGCCGGATGCTGTGAAATAATACTATTAAAGTACACTCCAGGCCTTGGACTCCTCATAAAGGTCCAAGGTCTTTTGTGCTCTATCGAATATCTGTTTTTTTTGTGACTCGGGTTCCAATACAACCATTGACGGACCATAACTGCGGATCCATCGCTGGAACTCGTCAATACCGATAACGTCATCCTCATATAAATAATAGTCGCCTTTATCAGTTAATTTATAAGTCTCTTTACGATATTCGAGATCATTTGTGATCCTGATCAGCTTGTCTTCATTATCGATAAAAATAACAACTTTTACATGTTCAGGAATATCAGTTTTACTGAATACTCCCCACTTGTATTTCTCTGATTCATCTATATTTGGAGCAGGTCGTTCGGCTCCGAGTCTAATCGGACTGCAGCCGGGTTCAATGCGGTCCAAACGGTAATACTTTCCGCTTACTGCGCGAAGATATATCCAGTTTTCAGTGACATTGGTTATAATCTCGTATGGGAAGCAAGTGACTTGTTCAACTTCGCCTTTGGAATTGGTATATGTAAAGTTGACTGCTTGTTCGTTGTTTGCTGCAGTGATAAGTGTTTCCTGAAGCAATCGGATATCACTGGATACAGGATTGGTATTGTCTTTCTTCTCAAATAAAGAAAAACGCTGAAGTGAAGAAGCGTTTTCTCCTAAAGCGCCTAAAGCGTAAAAATCAGTATGGGATAGCGTAAGGAGTTCGGAGGCATCTTGGTTAAGAAGATTAAGTGTTATATCAAAACGAATGTCATCATAATCACCTCTCATTATCAGACGGGAAACTCTTGATGGATCATCAGTAAATTGTTCTGTAATAGTCAGCTCATTTTCTTGTTCGCGTTCTTCCCTTGTATACATGCATTTCCCAATGATCCTGTTAGAAAGAAGAGCAATCAAAACTTTGCGCATATAAAGAATCGGCACATTGCAATCCTTCGCAAGATTTGTAATCGTTGCCTGATAAGATTCTCCTTTGATCAGTGACAGGATAGTTCCCAATAATTCAAGTTTAGAAGTGTTGTTCATCTGCACCCTCATAATTCTTGATTGTTCGTTTATATCTGTCGATCATAATGTTTCTTAATTCCGGAGGTTCAACTGCTATAGCTGAAAAACCGAAGCTGGATATATAGTCAGCAAAATCTGACAACCCTCTGACAGTGTCTTCGTAAACATAACTAAAGTCACATCCGGGCGGAGGATTGGATATCGGTCTTAAGACAGCATTAGTCTTGCTCCGCACATTCATGAGGTCTGAGAAACGTTTTTTGACGTTTGCGTATTCACTTACCAACACTTTTACTCTGTATGCTTTGTCTTCGAAACCTGATGAGAACAATTCGTTGTATATCTCGTAATACTTGTTGTTGTGAAATTCCTTGTTTGTTTGCGGGAGATCTTTTCTTATTTCTATTTGGTCCATCTGAAGAGAACATATCTTGTTTTCAGAAATGTTCTTTCCAAGTACATAGAATTTTGATGTGTCAGCACAGTAGTAGATAAGACCAGTTCCAAATTCTATCGTGCTGCCGTCATATTCGATCTCAAGCAGATTGGTTTTATACTTATGATCATTGAATTCACTAAAGACAGTCGTATCAATGTGTTCTGTTCTTCCGAATTGAGATTGGTGAGCATTGTCTTTTTCTTTTCTTATCAGGCAGTTGATCTTGTTATATATTTGCTTGATCTGTTCTGTCTCTCCGGCGGAAGAAGCCTGGTCTTCGTATTTCATGCAGAACTCATAAAGATTATCTTCTGATGTTGGTATTATTTTAGGTGCTCTGGAAGATAATTGATATGTAGTGTGTTTGCTTCGCTTGACTCTAACTAGTTTCTGATTGCACAACTCATTCAGATCTTTCCTGAACGCTCCAACCTGTATGACATCCTTCGCAACATTGATATCAGGGTATTCCAACATGTCGATGTAGTATCCTTTGATACTCTTTATCAGATTCGCATTATCATAGGCAGCAGTGTTTCCCGAGTCATGGAACAGATACTTCATCTGATCAAGATTCTCATCAGTGAGAGTCAGAATACTGAAAATGATCTCGGCAAAAGTAAGTGATTCAGACAAAGACAGTACAAATATGATCAGCCATTGTCTAATATCACTGTCCTTGATCTCCGGTAGTACATTTATTCCTTCGCTGTTCTCAAGTCTGATCACTCCGCTTCGCTTCGGGGCAGATATAGTGTACCCATCTGATCTTATCAGATTGATTAGCTCACTTAATCGAGACTTGGATAGACCAAACTTCTTGCACAAAGCAGCCCTGGACACATCATTGTCACTGTGTTCAAGAAGATAGTTGAGGACTGATGCTTTATTGTTGTTGGCCAAAGCGTGATAACCCCTTTATGCATTCCAATCTTTATAATTATAATTCTATCACAGCATTCGATGATCATGCCCGTAGAAGATGATAATCCTTAACAAAGAGTTTACAAGCCTTGGAATGCCTGTAAATAGTGCGTTTATGAACTTTTATACGGTTTTGTATGCTGAGGGCTAAATGCAATGATCCAAGTAATGTCTTATAATATATATGGTGTTTTCTGATCCACTTACCACATATATTTGTATATATTCGGAGGTATAGCTATGAAACTTCTGCATACATCTGATTGGCACCTTGGAGCGATGGATAATAACATCAGCCTTAAGGACGATCAGGTCTTTTTTATTGACAAGATCTGCGAGATCATAGAAGAAGAGAAGATAGACGCAGTTATGATAGCCGGTGATGTTTTTGACAGATCCGTTGCTTCTGCTGAAGCGATCAAACTGTACGACTATGCCATAACCAAGATCTGCAGACTCAATACAAAGGTTCTTGAGATAGCAGGCAATCATGACAGTGCAGAGAGACTATCCAATCTTCATGAACTCCTCGAGAGCGCCGGACTGTATGTTGCAGGAGCACTTGAGAAAGAAGTATCGGTCGTTGAATTTGATGATGTCCAGATTTTCATGCTTCCCTGGATCACCAAGGAGAAGGTGAAGAGCATTTATCCTGACAAGGCTGATGACATCAAGAGTCTGGAGGATGCATATAATGTCGTTACATCTGAGATGAGGTCGCGATTCAAGGATGGGAAGAGGCATATCATAATTGCCCACGCGTTCATAACAGACTCTGAGACATCCGTAAGTGACAGGGCTGCTGAGATCGGATTTGCTACGCAGGTTGGCTCGAGTGTTTTCGACGGGTTTGATTACGTAGCTCTGGGGCATATTCACAAACCCCAGGATGTTACTGATAAGATCAGGTATTGCGGTACACCCATGCCTTACTCGTTTGGCAAGGAGGAGAAACAGGACAAGGGTGTTACTATCATCGATACGGATACGATGGATATCAGACATATATCTTTACCGCTACTTCATAAAAGAACAACGATCGAAGATGATCTTGATGCGATCAGACACCCTAAATGCTCTGGAGAGGAACGTGAAGGTTTTGTCAGACTTATTGTTAAAGACAGCTATATCGGGGCGAGCATACTCAATGAACTTCGTAATATCTATCCGAATCTGATAGAAGTATCCGGTAAAAACTATGAGGGGGAAGAGACTTCGATTACTTTGACAATGGATGACCTTGAGAAGATGGAGAATGACCCGATAGAGATCTTCAGGCATTTCTGTAAGGATCAGATTCAGGATGAAGTTGATGAGCATATCGTTGATCTGTTCAAAAAAGCAGTAGAGACAGTTGGGGAGGAATAAGTATGAGACCGATCAAGCTGGAAATACAGGCATTTGGCCCTTATGTATCTAAGCAAACCGTAGATTTTGAAGAACTTGGCAAAAACGGGATCTTCCTCATAAAAGGTAAGACGGGAAGCGGCAAGACGACAATATTCGATGCTATGACATTTGCTCTTTATGGCGGCAGCAGCGGCGATGAAGAGAAGGACAGAGGCGGTGTCGGGAGGAATAATCTGGACGAATGGCGCTGTAATCAGGCTGATCCTGATGCAACGACATATGTCTCTTTCACTTTTGCGGAGACAGGTAAGACATACAACTTCACAAGGAGTCTTGTTCCTAAGCGGAAAAATCTTGCTGAAGAATTATCAGCCGGAATAATAGACGAGGCCGGAACACTCCATCCGTTCTTCGAGAACCCGAAGAAGAATGATCT
>Ga0310691_10001152_pt1 | contig 42581 bp, 47 predicted proteins | sample 176DNAGHGlowgp2_FD_203887 | JGI IMG/M metagenome (GOLD analysis project Ga0310691, IMG submission 203887) | Sheep rumen microbial communities from Palmerston North, Manawatu-Wanganui, New Zealand - 1766 DNA GHGlow gp2 (v2) (version 2) | ecosystem: Host-associated > Mammals > Digestive system >... | reverse complement strand
TAAATTATTAATTGTTAATTGAATCATGCGCCAAATCATCACCCACTTTACCGACAATGACCTCTACACCTTCAGTTGCCAGTACTACATTATGCAGAAGTACCCAAGAGCAGAGGTCGAATACACCTTCATCGACCGCAACAAGACCTGTTATCCCAAAGGTTTCGACAAACTCCTGCAGGAACAGATCGACTATATGGCCGGCGTCACCATCACCGACCAGGAAATCGATTTCATGACCGAGAAACTCGTTTGGCTACCACTCTGGTACTTTACCTTCCTGCGTGGCTATCGCTTCAATCCCAACGAGGTCAAAATCAATCAGGATGAAGAGGGACACCTCAGCATCCTCATTCGCGGCAAATGGTTCAGCACCATCATGTGGGAGATGCCTATCCTTTCGAGCATCTCCGAACTGCTTCACACCCTGAATGGAGACGTCGACAACTACAACCTTGAGAAAGAATATGCCAAGGCCGTGGCGAAGAGCGAGAAGATCTTCGGTGCAGGACTCGTCTTTGGCGACATGGGCACACGCCGTCGCTTCAGTTACGATCACCAGAAGATGGTGCTCAAGGCAATGAAGCACGTCTATGACAGCAAGGAGTGGCCCGGACGATTCACGGGCACGAGCAACGTATGGTTTGCCTTGGAACTTGGCCTCACTCCTCTTGGCACCATGTCGCATCAGCTCATCTCGTTCGAAGAGAACGTGAGCGGTGTCTTCGAATGCAACTACAACGTGATGCGCAAGTTCAGCGATGTCTATGACGGCAACAACGGCATCTACCTTTACGACTGCTTTGGCGACGACGTCTTCTTCAACAACCTTTCGAAGCGAATGGCTATGATGTACAGCGGTTTGCGCGTAGATAGCGGCGACGAAGAGGAACAGACCGAGAAGATCATTGCCAAGTACAAGAGTCTGGGCATCGACCCAAAGACCAAACAGGTGGTCTATAGCAATGGTCTCGATGTCGACAAGTGCATTGCCATCCACAAGTTCTGCAACGGTCGTGTGCTCGACAGTTACGGCGTAGGCACACAAATCACCTGCGACATCGACAATGCCAAGCCTTCGAACATCGTGATCAAACTGACCAAATGCCGCATTACCGAGGCACGCGAATGGCACGACTGCATCAAACTCTCCTGCGACAAGGGCAAGACCCTCGGCAATCAGGAGAAGTGCAACTACATCCTTTCACTCATCGGATAAACTTCAGCGAAATGAAAAGAAGACTCTTCATCGTCGATCCACAAAACGGATTCATGGACGACGGCACACTGCCCGTACAGGGTTCACTCGCCAAGATGGCAGCCTTGGCGCAATATCTGCACGACACCGACCTTGCCTATTACGACAAGATCTACGTCAGCCTCGACTGGCATCCCATCAACCATTGCTCGTTTGCCGAACAAGGAGGTCCATGGCCACCCCACTGTGTAGGTTATACGGCCGATGCACTCGTGACTGACAGCGTGCTCGACGAACTTAAACGCTGGATGCGGGCTGGCAAGGTGGAGTTTATCCGCAAGGGCGAACAGGTGGAAGTTGACGAATATTCTGCACTCGACAACGAAGCGGTTGCTGCTCATATGGCCTACGAACTGCGTCAGGCAGATCATCTTGATGTCTGCGGCGTAGTAGGAACCGTCTGCGTGCAGAACACGCTCAAGGGCCTCATCGAGAAAGCCACATATGCCGACAAGGTAACTGCACTCACTGCCTACATCGCACAGTTTGATGCAGACGCAGAGAAGGAGTTCGTGAAATGGTGTGAGGAAAACAAGATAAAAGTTGAGTAAGTAAGGGATTCTAAGGGATTCTTAGGGATATTAAGGGATTTTTAGGGACGTATGTTTCGTGGGGCCCGAACTCTACAGGCAAAGGTATTGTCCCTTAATATCCCTTCATATCCCTTAACATCCCCAAATATCCCTTAATATCCATCAAGTTGAGCAAATGCGAAACTTGAGTAACTGATTTCGATAACGAGCAAGATGAAAGAAGAACTGATCAAGATGCTGGCATCCTACCTACGACTCTCACAAGAAGAGGCACGGCGCCGATTCATGGATTCCAGAATTTGCGAGACATTGGAAGGGAAAGACAGCAACCTGCAATATCAACCCATAGAATACGTCTTCACCCTCTTGAAGCAAGAGATTGCCGAAGAGGATGAAGACGACTATGACAATGATTTCGAAAGGCAGGAAACAATGCCAGAAGGACTCTTTGTCCGCAGTCATTGACCAGCCTAACTACTGATGCGAAGCGTGTGGACTAATTGTTAGAAATTGTCCATATGCACCTCAAAGTAGGATTGAGGATGTGCACAAACAGGGCAGATCTGCGGAGCCTTGGTGCCAACTGCGATATGACCGCAATTGCGGCACTCCCACACCTTCACTTCGCTCTTCTCGAAGACAGCAGCAGTCTCGATGTTCTTCAGCAAAGCACGATAGCGCTCCTCATGACGTTTCTCGATGGCGGCTACCATACGGAACTTGGCAGCCAATTCGTTGAAACCTTCCTCTTCGGCAGTCTTTGCGAAACCTTCATACATGTCGGTCCATTCATAGTTCTCGCCATCGGCAGCATGCTCGAGGTTCTGGGCAGTATTGCCGATGCCGCTGAGTTCCTTGAACCACAACTTGGCGTGCTCCTTCTCGTTGTCGGCAGTCTTGAGGAAAAGTTCGGCAATCTGCTCATAACCCTCCTTCTTGGCTACGGAAGCAAAATAGGTGTATTTGTTTCGTGCTTGTGATTCTCCTGCAAATGCAGCCTCAAGATTCTTCTCCGTCTGTGTTCCGGAATACTTTGTTTTTGCCATAATGATATAAAATTAGTGTTAGAAAAATAAAGGAATGTATTATGTCTGAAACAGAATACAAATTCCGGCGCAAAGATACAGCTATTCAACAAGAAATGCAAATTTTTTCAATTAAAAAATCGTAAATAATTTCTGTTTGACCACAAATGATTATTCGGACAGCCACGCCACAAGATGCAGCAGCCATCCTTGCCATCTACGCGCCCTATATCGAACAGACAGCCATCACCTTCGAATATGACGTGCCATCGGTCGAGGAGTTTCGAGGGCGCATCGAAAGCACCTTGAAGCATTATCCCTATCTCGTCTGCGAAGAGGAGGGCGAGATTGTGGGCTATGCCTACGCAGGAGTCTTCAAGGCGCGAGCTGCCTACAGTCATTGTGTCGAAACTTCGATCTACGTCAAGATGGGGCAACATGGCAAGGGCATAGGCAAGAAACTTTACGAAAGGCTCGAAGAAGAACTGAAGAAGATGGGCATCCTTAACCTGAATGCCTGCATCACCTGGCTTGACACTCCGAATCAATATCTCACACACCAAAGTCCTGAATTCCACGAGCATTTGGGATACCGACGAGTGGCTCATTTCCACCAGTGCGGGTACAAGTTCGGGCTGTGGTTCGATATGATCTGGATGGAAAAAATGATCGGGGAACATAGGTAGAAATCATCAAATATCGCACATGCGAAATTTGAGAAAATATTTCTTTCCGTGATTTTGGTATATTTATCCGAAATATTTATAAGGGGAATTCCCAAAATTGTTTGTATCTTTGCACCGTCAAAACCAACAACCAAAAATATGAAAAAGATACTTACAACATTATTCATTCTTCTGATTATGGCAACAACTACAAATGCTCAGCGCCTTACTGAGCGTCAACTTCATCTGGCTACGGTAGCAAGCCTCGAAGCACAAGGCGACCTCGCCAGACTCGATCCTGCTATTCGTGCTGCCCTTGACGGAGGTGTAACCATCAACGAACTCAAGGAAGCCTTCTCACACCTCTATGCCTACACAGGTTTCCCCCGTTCACTCAATGCACTGGGTGTATTGGGCAAGGTACTCGAAGACCGCAAGGCCAACGGTATTACCGACAATGAAGGAAAGGCATGGACGCGTCCTTCCGTCTGGGACGATGCAAAGGCTTCGCTCGAAGTGGGAACTCAGGTACAGACCCAACTCTCGGGCCGTCCTTTCAACTATGATTTCTGTCCGCAGGACGACTATTATCTCAAGGCCCACCTCTTCGGAGACATCTTTGCCGGGGACCAGCTCACGCCTGCCGATCGAGAGATAGTGACCGTAGCAGCCCTCTCGTCCATCAAGGGTGTGGCTCCCCAGCTTGCTGCCCACAAGGCAGGTGCAGTGAATATGGGCAACACGCAGGAACAAGTGGATGAACTCTGCAAATATCTGCGGGAAAATGGTCTTTCGCAAGTCGACAATGCAGCCGATGCCGTGGCTGGTGATTGGCCCAAGGGAAATCCAAACTCGGGCTATGCACAGTATTTCATTGGCAACAGCCACCTGACAGGATTGCATCCCGTCAACCTAAACGCTGATGAGCAGGGCGTTCTGAACTTTGCCAATGTAACCTTCGAACCAGGTTGCCGCAACAACTGGCACATCCATCATGGCGCACGCCAGATTCTGATCTGCGTGTCGGGTCGTGGCTGGTACCAGGAATGGGGCAAACCCGCTATTCCTCTGAAGGCAGGCGACATCGTGGACATTCCCGAAGGCGTAAAGCATTGGCATGGCGCACAAGCCGACAGCTGGTTCCAGCATCTCGCTGTCCATGTAGAGGTCGAGAATACGCAGCCAGGCTCGGTGCCCAACGAATGGCTTGAGCCCGTCGACGACGAGCACTACAACAAACTTTCTGCAAAATAATGGAAATCGAAGTCGGGCAATGCTATTGCCGCCGCAACCCATTGTGGGGACGTGACGTGGTGAGAGTCAATCGCCAAGTCAAGAGCAGTGTGCTCGACTTCGAACGTTTCGATGTCACCACAATCAAGACATCGGAGGGTCTGGAGCTCATTGAGCACCAGACCCTCCCATTGTCAATCTTTGCAAATACAGGTTACGAACCTATTCCCGAAGAACTATTTCTCAAGTTGTTTGCCATGGCAAGGATGGCACGGGCAGCCTCACAAGCCAAAAACCTTTCTCTCGGAGCAGAACAGCAAGTCGAAAGCCTACTCCGCGAATACGGCATCATCGATGACACACCTGCCGAAACCTTTGCACAACAATACGCCCAAGACATGAAGAACCTCCTCGACGGCGTGTATGACATGGTGGATGTGCACAAGTGACCCTTTAATGATTGGCGCGGAATGCCGCAATACGCTCGGCAAAGAGCGGTTCCTGTTCGGGTTTGAAGAACGAAGTACAAACGCGAACACCCTGTTCGTGTGAACCCATCGTGTCGAGCGGATAGACGGCAATGCCGTAGAACATCAGTTCGCGGGTGAGCTGCAGGTCGGTCATACCGGGATACTGAACGGTGAAATAGAATCCATCGGCCAACGGTTCGCCCATATCGTTGTCGTAGACAAGATAGAAACCATTCGAAAGGAGCACCTTCTTGAGGAAGGCAGCACGACGACCGTATTCCTTCACCTGATTGACGAAATCGAAACGTCCGTCGCATGCAGCATCCATCATAGCTGCCATACCGTACTGAACACTGTGACAGCAACCCGACGAGAGCGTGTAGATGACACGTGCATCGAGGAAGCGACCGAATTCAGCCACACCCATCAGATTCTGCAATGCCTGATACTTACGATGATAGAGTCCATCTGAAATGCAGCAGACACCAATACGCTGACCAGCATACGAGAAAGCCTTCGATGCAGAAATGGTCATCACATAATTCTGCGTATATCGAGCCACTGTAGCCTGATAAGGAGCCTCGAAAGGATGCGAGAGATCGCGACGGAAATCCATGGCGAAGTATGCAAGATCCTCCAGCACGATGACGTCATGCCTGGTAGCAAGTTCCCCAATGCCCTTCAATTCCTCTTCGGTGAAACAAACCCATGTGGGATTATTCGGATTGCTATAGACAATGCCGGCAATATTGCCCTTCGAGAGCATCTCGTCGAGTTTCTCAATCAACTTCGGACCGCGATAATCGTGGATATCAAGTCCAATCGGCTTCAGGCCGATTACCTTGCACTGGTCAGTCTGAACAGGGAAGCCAGGATGAATGAAAAGAATGGTATCCCGTTCGGGCATAGCCAGATGCAGCGTCGTAAACACAGCAAATGTGCCCTGCATCGAACCGACAGTAGCGATACATCCTTCCGGTTTCAAATCGACACCAATAAATGCCTTGATGAATCGGGAGGCTGCATTCTTGAGCGGAGCTATACCGGCATTGGGCGGATAGATGGCTGCACAACCCTCGTCGAGTGCCTTTTTCTCGGCATCCATACCGATTTGTGAAGGTTTCAAACCAGGCACACCCATCTCCAAGTGAATGAACGGCTGGCCCGTCTTCTTTTCGAGCGTACCAGCAAGGCTTGCGATGTCGCGAATGGTGGCACCGCTGAAATCACCAAGACGCATCGACTCGATCGTCTCGGTTACAATCTGATAATCTAATGGGGTTTGGATCATAGAGAGTTAATGTAAAGAAAGAATCTAGAGGCTCTAGATGATCTAGATAATCTAGACTTACTAGAAGCTCTAGATGCTATATGAGCTATAGTACTATTTTACTTCCAATCCTTGAAGTTACGCTTGTCGTTGACATGCTTGGCCTTGCCCGACGAACGTTCGATGGTGCCAGGAGGCAAGATATGGATGTTGGGCTTGATGCCCACCATGCTTACGATGCGATCGTATAGCGGCTTGATGTAAGGCATCTGCTTGGCAGGATTGGGCGAGAAGAACTCGTTGCGAAGTTCCACGTCGAGGTCGAACGTATCCTCGTTGTTCTTGCGGTCGACAGTGATGAAGTACTGTGGCGTATAAACAGGGAACTCGGTGAGAATCGTCTCGATCTGGCTTGGGAAGACGTTGACACCACGGATGATGAGCATGTCGTCGGAACGGCCCAGAATCTTGCCCAGACGCACGGCAGTACGTCCGCACTTGCACTTCTCATAAATCAGATGGGTGAGATCGCGTGTACGATAGCGAATCATCGGCATACCCTCCTTGCAGAGTGAAGTGAAGACAAGTTCACCCTCCTCGCCCTGATGAACAGGCTTAAGGGTATCGGGATCGATGATTTCGGGCAGGAACATATCTTCCCACACGTGGGTACCATCCTGATACTCGCATTCGCCACCTACACCAGGTCCACACATCTCGGTGAGGCCATAAATGTCGATAGCCTTGATGCCAAATCGTTTTTCCAGTTCGCGACGTATGCCCCATGTCCAAGGTTCAGCACCGAAGAAACCTACACGAAGTTTCAGGTCACGGGCGCTCATACCCATCTCGGACATCACTTCGGCCAGACGAAGTGCATAGGATGGTGTACAGGCCATGGCTGTCGTACCAAAGTCCTTCATCAGCATAAGCTGCTTCTTGGAATTACCAGCAGATGTAGGCAACTGGATGGCACCAAGCCTCTCTACTCCACCATGTACGCCAAGACCTCCGGTGAAAAGTCCATATCCGTAGCAGACCTGAACGACATCGCCAGGGCCGACATCACCTACCGACAACACGCGAGCTACACATTCGGCCCACATATCGAGGTCGGCTTCGGTATAAGTGCCGACAACGGGTTTACCAGTGGTTCCCGACGAGGCATGGATACGACGAATCTTCTCCATCGGAACAGCTTGAAGGCCGAAAGGATATTCATCACGAAGGTCATATTTGGTCGTAAACGGCAGTTTGGTAATGTCGTCCACACCTTTGATGTCTTCGGGCTTGACACCCAGTTCGTCCATCTTACGCTTGTAGAAAGGCACGGTTTCGTAGCAACGTTTTACGGTTGCCACAAGACGCTCACTTTGGAGTTTACGCATCGACTCACGATCCATGCACTCCATCGCTGGATTGTAAATTCTTGGCATTTTGCTGAAATAATGAGAATAAGAAACAGATATTAATAATTATTGAAAGTCTGCCTCGGTGAGGAAGCCGATCTTCTTGATGGTTATAATCTCTTTTGCCTTCTCGCTTGGATTGGTACGCATGACAAGCACACCTTTACCCTTCCAAAGGAAAGAATACATGTAGAGGATGCTGACGCCCTCGGAAGAGAGCAGTCTGACAGCCTCAGCTGCCTGACCTGGCGTATCGTCGATGCTCAAGGCAAAGACATCGGCCAACTGCACGTTGATGCCGTTCTCGCGAAGGAGCAGATAGGCCTGAGTAGGCTGATCGCAGAGTACGCGATAGATGCCATAGTCCTTGGTATCAGCGATGGTTGAGGCTATGATCTGGATGTTGGCCTTGCTCAAAAGATCGAGAACGCGGATGAGTGTTCCGCTCTTGTTCTCAATGAATATGGAAAGTTGTTTGATGGTCATGGGACAACAATTTTTAATTGTGAATTATTAATTGTTAATTCTCATTGATAAACTTTGCGCTTATCGACTACTCTCACTGCCTTGCCTTCGCTGACAGGAAGCGAACCCTTGGGCACAAGTTTGACATGAGGCGTGAGGAGAATCTCGTCCTTAAGAGCTCGACGAATACGCTTCTCAAGGTCGAGCAGACGTGGGAAGTCGTCGGTGAAGAGTTCCTCGAGTTCGACTTCAACCAGCATATTATCATTGTCGGCATCAGAGGTAAGCGTAATGAGGTAATTGCTGGCTAGTTCGGGGAACTGCATCAGAATCTTCTCAATCTGGATTGGGAAGATGTTGACGCCACGGAGCACGATCATATCGTCGGAACGACCTCTCATGCGGTCGATACGAATGTGATTGCGTCCGCAGGGGCAAGTGCGACCCAGTACGCGGGTGAGGTCACGAGTGCGATAGCGAATCAGTGGCATAGCCTCGCGACAAATGGAGGTGAGAATAAGTTCGCCAATCTCTCCATCGGGTACAGGCTCCAAGGTCTCAGGATCAACAATCTCGACAATATAATAGTCTTCCCAGAAATGCAGACCATTCTGTTCCTTGCATTCGAAGCCAACGCCTGGGCCACACATCTCCGACATGCCGAACGAGTTGTAAGCCTTCACACCAAGCATGTTCTCGATGCGTTTGCGCTGCTCCTCAGAATGAGGTTCAGCACCAATGGCTAGCACCTTGAGCTTGGTGTCCTTGCGTGGATCGACACCCTGTTCCTGCATGACTTCGTAAAGACGGGTCACATAGCTTGGCACAGCATGCAGTGCAGTGGTGCCAAAATCGCGGATGAACTTGATCTGACGAAGAGAATTGCCTGCAGCCGCAGGAACGGTCAGCATACCCAAACGTTCGGCACCATACTGGAAGCCGAGGCCACCGGTAAACATGCCATAGCCCGATGAGTTCTGGAAGACATCTTCTGGACGCAGACCCACCATCCAAAGGTTACGAGCCACTTGGTTGGCCCACTCGTCAAGGTCATTCTGCGTATGGAGGATGACGGTGGGATTGCCTGTCGTTCCGCTCGACGAATGCAAACGCACACAATCCCTCAGAGGCACACATGCCAAACCGAAGGGATAGTTCTCGCGCAAATCCTGCTTTGTGGTGAAGGGGAGTTTGCGGACATCGGCTACACAGGTGATGCTATCGGGGGTGATGCCAGCGTCGTCGAGACGCTGCTTGTAGATGGGATTCTTCATGCAGCGTGCGATGGTTTCTTTCAGACGCTCGACCTGAAGCGCCTCGATTTGCTCACGGGTCATGCATTCGTGTTCCTGGTCGAAGAACTCGCATGAATTATCGGGTACGGGGAATTTGCTCATCTTGTTTTGTTGAGGTTTCAGAGGATTCGGAGTTTTCGGAATAATCGGAATATTCAGAGTAATCAGAGTATTCGGAGGCTCCGAGTGAATAAAAATGAAAGACTAACCAACCGCAGCGACACCAGCATCGAAGGCCTTCAGATTGGCTTCGACAATGGCATCTCCCTTGCGCTGGAAGACACGGGCTACGGCACAGCGCAACTCATCGGTGGAAAGAATGCCGATATAAGGAGCGGCCATACCAAGCAGCACGACGTTGGCCGAACGCACGGTAGCCACCTCCTTGGCAATCTGTTCGATGTCCAATTTGGCCACCTTGGGCAGTTTGGCCAATTCGGCATCGATGGCCGAAGATTCGGGATAGTTGGGAATGTTGACAAACGACTGGCTGGAAGTTACAACTGCACCATCCTTGCTGAGATATGGCAGGTAACGAAGTGCCTCCATAGGCTCCATCGAAATGATGACATCGGCCTCCCCCATCGGAATGAGATCGGAATAGATGATGTCGGTCGAAAGACGCAGGTTGGACTGTACGTCACCACCACGCTGACTCATGCCGTGCACTTCTGCCTGTTTCAGATTCAGACCAGCTGCAGTGGCTGCTTCGCCTATGATAGTAGCAATGGAGAGGATGCCTTGTCCTCCCACACCGCAAAGAATAATGTCTTTCTTCATAATATTATTATTGTTTGCGCGCGGCAGCCTTTTGACGAGCATGGCGTGCCAGTGTCTGAATACATTCACGACGTGGGATGATGACCGACACATCGGGATAGGCAATCTCTTCGCGAATCAGCGCCTTGATCTCCTCTACCTTGGTAGGTTGCGGGACGATGACACGCACATGAGCAGGATCGACGCCCAGGGCTACGCAGATAGCCTCATACTTGCTGGTGCCGGCTGAATCCTGACCACCCGTCATACCTGTGGTGAGATTGTCGCTGATGACTACCACAATGTTCGAATGGTCGTTGACGGCATCAAGCAATCCGGTCATACCCGAATGAGTGAAGGTGGAGTCGCCAATAATGGCAATGGAAGGATGAACGCCAGCATCGGCAGCACCCTTGGCCATCGTAATCGAAGCACCCATATCGACACACGAATCGATAGCGGTAAATGGAGGAAGTGCGCCGAGTGTATAGCATCCGATATCGCCGAAGACACGTGCCTTGTCTCCAAACTCAGCAACGACTTCGCGAATAGCGTTGTATACGTCACGATGTCCACAACCCTGACAGAACTGTGGCGGACGACCTGCAAGCACAGGACTTGGATCATAAACCTTATTGCTCTCAACACCCAAAGCCTTGGCAACATTGTCGGGATTGAGCTCGCCCGCTCGTGGAAGAGCTCCTGTCAGGCGACCATATACGGGATAATCAGCTCCGAGCATTCCACGGACAAGTTCCTCGACAACAGGCTGACCATCCTCGACAACAAGCAGATTCTCAGAAACTGCAGCGAGTGCCACGATGTCCTTCTCGGGAAGTGGATATTGTGAAACCTTGAGAACATTCATAGTATCGCCTACGGCTTCCTTCACATAGTTATAACCGATACCGCAGCAGATAACGCCGGTCTTGTTTTCGGGTTCGTCCTCGCAGAGTTCAAGACGATTGAACTCGCTCTCGGCAGCTGCTTCAGCGATGACGGGTTGCTTTTCGATAAGGGCAGCATACTGACGCTTGGCATTGCCAGGAAGGAGTACCCAGTGTGTACGGTCGGTCTCAGGGCTCAGTTCATTCTCTGCCTTTGGTTCATGAACCTCGACAGCAGCACGTGAATGGGCCAAACGAGTCACGACACGCATCAAGACGGGTTCCTTAAGGCGCTCGCTCAATGCAAATGCCTCCTCTACCATATCGTAAGCCTCCTGCTGGTTGGATGGTTCAAAGACTGGAATCATGGCAAATTTGCCATAGAAGCGCGAATCCTGTTCGTTCTGACTGGAATGCATCGATGGATCATCGGCAGCCAAAACAATAAGGCCACCATTGCAACCGGTAATAGCTGAATTGACGAACGCATCGGCACAAACATTCATGCCGACATGCTTCATGCAGACCAACGCACGTTTGCCGGCATACGACATGCCGAGCGCTGCCTCCATCGCCGTCTTTTCATTGGTACACCAACGTGAATGAACATTGCGTTCGCGGGCCAACTTATCGCCCTGAATAAACTCCGTGATTTCTGTGGATGGGGTACCTGGATATGCATATACACCGGAGAGTCCAGTATGCAATGCACCCAAGGCAATAGCCTCATCACCTAAAAGAAGCCTTTTCATATAAAATATATTTATTTAAAAGGAAAATTGGTTTCAATTGGCCGCAAAGATAATCATTTTTTTAGTATTTGCGAAAAAATACTTGCTTTTTTTTCGTCATTCGTGTATTTTTTGTATATTTGCACCGAAAAAACTGGTTTATCATACAAAAAACGATACTGAAATGACTCTTTTAGAACGACTCAACGCAACCGATCGCTTTGCGAAAACCAATGGAATCCAACTCACCGAAATACGTGAAGGCTATGCCAAGGCAGAAATGACCGTCGAAGAACGACATCTCAATGGCGGCAACGTATGCCAAGGGGGCGCCATCTTCACATTGGCCGACCTAGCCATTGCAGCAGTCATGAACTCACACGGACTACTCACGCTAGGAATAGAGAACCAGGTGACCTACGTCTCGTCTGCCTTGCTGGGCGATCATCTCATTGCCGAAGCCGTGGAGACAGTCAATCACAAGAAGATTCCTTTTGCACAAGTGACCATAAAAAAGGCGACAGGCAAAACCGTTGCCTCATGCACCGCTCTCGCCTATCGCAAACAAGCGCCAATGGAATATGACGCGCTGATGTAGGTTATTTCTTATAGCATTCAAAGATCTTATCGACCTTGTCCGTCTTCAACTTCGGAGTGAAGAATGATACGATGGGCACCACGATGAAGCCACCTACCATGGCAACAGCACCACAATCGATCGGATTGAGGATAGCGTTGCCTGTCAACATATTGACCAAGGTCAGACCAACACCCCACACGAAGCAAGCCCAGACAGCTGCGGGTGTGACTCCACGCCAGTAGAGGCCATAGAGGAACGGAGCGAGGAAGGCACCTGCCAAAGCACCCCACGAGATACCCATCAACTGAGCAATGAACTGGGGAGGATTGAGTGCAATCATCAGCGAAATCACAATGAAGAACACGATGAGCACACGCATAATGACCACCTTGCGACGCTCGATCTTCTCAGCAATCATATCATCGATTTCACCTTCACGCACCTCTTCATCGGTCGATTTCTTGTCGCGATAAATAAGGTCGAGCGTCATTGTTGAAGAAGATGTAAGCACCAACGAAGCCAGGGTTGACATCGAGGCAGAAAGCACGAGGAGCACAACCAAGGCGATAAGTGCATCGGGAAGAGTCTCGAGCATCGATGGGATAATGTTGTCGTAGACGAACTTGCCGCGCTCGGCATTGAAAGCCGTTGGCACAAACAGGCGTCCGAAACCGCCCAGGAAATAGCAGCCACCGGCTACGATGAAAGCAAAAATGGTCGAGATGATTGTACCACGACGGATAGCTCCCTCGTCGGAAATCGAGTAGAACTTACCTACCATCTGCGGGAGGCCCCATGTACCGAGCGAAGTTAGTACAACCACACCGATCAAACTCATCACATTCGGACCAAACCATGAAGCAAAATCACCAGCCTTGAAATTGGCATATAGACCAGCCTTATCATGGGCAAGGTCATCAGCGTTAGGAACCTGCATAGCCATCTTATGCATAGCCTCGGTCAATCCACCCTGATGATTGATAACTACGGCTATGACCGTAGTGATACCCAGCAGCATGATGATGCCCTGAATGAAGTCATTGATGGCCGTTGCCTTATATCCACCCAAGATTACATAGCATGCCGTCAGGATAGCCATGATCCAGGCACAATAGGTATAGGGGATGCCAAAGCCCATCTCGAACAATTTCGAGATACCCATGTAAACACCAGCGGTGTAAGGAATCAGGAAGACAAATGCGATGATGGAAGCAGCTACACGCAAGCCTTGATTACGATAACGCGTGCCAAAGAAGTCGGGCATGGTGCGCGACTGGATATGCTGGGTCATCAGCTTTGTACGACGGCCCAAGATAAGCCATGCCAACAGCGAACCGATGATGGCATTGCCAACGCCAATCCACGACGAAGCCAAACCATACTTCCAACCGAACTGACCGGCATAGCCCACGAAGACAACAGCCGAGAAATAAGATGTTCCGTAGGCAAATGCCGTAAGCCAGCCTCCGACATTACGACCACCCAACACAAAGCCATCGACAGAACGAGCCTGCTTACGGCTGTAGATTCCTACGCCAATGGTGATGGCGAAGAAAAGAATCGTAAGAAGAATTTTAATAAACATGATAAGGAAGAAATTGAAAAAGAAGAATTCGGGATTTCGGTATTTCGTTATTTCGGTATACCGTTATTCCGGAATTACGAAATAACGAAAAAACAATAAATAACTTAGAAAGCGACCTGCATCTGGATCTGAACGCGGCTGCAAGCGTCGTCAACCCATGCAGTATTCAGGCCATCGGTCCACGATGATGCCCAGGTATATTGCAGCTGGAAACGGCATTTGGTGAAGAACCAATACTGCAGACCTGCAATGACCTCAGTGCGCTCACGGTCGAAGCCTTTGGCATAATCGAAGTAGTCGAACGAGGCCACCATATCAAGTTGGCCAGCCAATGGGATGGTGGATGTCACATATCCACCCCAAGAATTGGTCTTACCATCGCGACCACCCAATACTTCGCCACGCACCGACCAACTGCGATTCTTCCAAAAGTCGTTGCTGCCAGCCTTGTATTCAACACCCGCAGTCCAACGATCCCTGCGATAGATTTCGCCTTGTGCGATGGCATTCTCTACGGGGATATACACTGACATAGGAACCAGCGAAGTAGCATAGCCCTTCTGTGCAGAGACGGCGAAACGTAATCCTTGAATCGGACGATAGTCAAGTTTAACTATCACGTTCTTACGGTTGTCGGGATCCTTGGCATTGATACCACGACCATTCAAGAACTCGAGGTTGTAGAAGAGTTTGCCATCGAAAAGTTGACCAAAGAGATCGATACCCAGGTCACGACCATAGTTGATACCGAAGAGGGGATCAGAGCCGCATCCCGTGAGATAAGTGACACTCTGAGAGCAGACATCTACTGTCTCCAATACGACTGGAGAAAGTGGGTTTTCCATCGAGAGCTGGTTCTTGAACTGTCCGAAACGGATGGTCAGTTCATTGCCTTTGGTCACACGGAAATCCGTGTAGAACTCCTGCACCTGACTGTTGAAATCGTGCATGAAGAGGAACGACCAACGGTCGGTGATACGAGCCTTGGCCCAAAGTAACGTACGCTTCACGTCCCAGGTGTTGGTGTTGCGCCCATCATAATCCATATAGGTATAGCCCGCCTGGGCATAACCATTGAGGGTGATGCGGCTTTTCAGTTCCTGCGACCAGTAATTGAGATCCTTTTGCTCCTGTGCATGGAGCACACCCGACGACAAAAGAACTGCTGTCAGGGCAATGAGATTTGAGAATTTAAAAGACATATACACAAAGTTTAGTGACAGACGATATGGAGGGGTCGGTTTATAAAGGGATCGAAAGGTACCGTTATTCCGTAATCCCGGAATATCGAAATGCCGGAATTACGGAATAACGGAAAGCCGTCCCTCATCACTTCTTCCGAAGGATGGTCTGGTCACGATCAGGACCAACTGAGAGGATAGTGATGGGTGTCTCGAGTTCCTTCTCGAGGAAAGCGATATAATCCTTGAACTCCTGTGGGAACTCATCTTCCGACGTGCATTTCGAAAGGTCGGTGTTCCAGCCCTTCATCTCGACATACTGAGGTTCTACACCCTCTTCAATCGAGAATGGGAATTCATTGGTCAACACACCATTCACCTTGTAGGCGGTGCAGGCCTTCACGGTCTCAAAGCCGTCAAGCACGTCGCTCTTCATCATGATGAGCTGTGTCACGCCATTGATCATGATGGTATATTTGAGTGCAACAAGGTCAATCCATCCGCAACGACGCTCACGACCAGTGACGGCTCCATACTCGTGACCGATGGCACGAATCTTGGCACCAGTTTCGTCGAAAAGCTCTGTGGGGAACGGGCCTGAACCTACGCGGGTACAATAAGCCTTGAAGATACCGAACACCTCCCCTATCTTATTGGGAGCCACACCAAGACCGGTGCAAGCACCAGCACAAACGGTGTTGGAAGATGTAACGAAAGGATAGGAACCGAAATCGACGTCAAGCAATGAGCCTTGAGCACCTTCGCAAAGCACGCTCTTGCCAGCTTTGAGATACGAATTGATGACATGCTCAGAATCAATGAACTTGAACTGTTTCAGATATTCAATACCTTCCATCCAGTTGGCTTCGAGATCCTCCAGTCCGTCGGTGCTGACAGGTTCACCACCCTTGGCAATAGCCAGCAGGTTCAGGCTGGCAATGGTTTCGAGGTGACGCTTCTTTGCAGCATCATATTTGGCCTGGAAATTGTCGAGGATATCACCTACACGCAGTCCGTTACGACTAACCTTATCGGTATATGTTGGACCAATGCCTTTGCCAGTAGTACCAATCTTGGCCTTGCCCTTGGCAGCTTCGTTGGCCTTGTCGAGCAGACGATGGGTAGGCAGAATAAGATGTGCCTTCTTCGAAATATAAAGACGCTGCGTCAAGTCATGGCCACTCTGAGCCAATTCCTTTGCTTCAGTCATGAAAAGAAGTGGATCGAGCACAACACCATTGCCAATGATATTGATCTTACCGCCCTGGAAGATACCGGATGGAATAGAACGGAGCACATACTTCTCACCGTTGAATTCTAGGGTATGACCAGCATTAGGACCGCCCTGGAATCGGGTAACAACATCGTAGTTGGGGGTCAATACATCCACCACCTTGCCTTTTCCCTCGTCGCCCCATTGGAGACCGAGCAATACATCTACTTTCATCAATTGTAAAATATTAATTGTTAATGATTAACCGTTAATTGTTAACTGTTAATTGTTATTTGATATTTGTGAATTGTTATTTATTTTTTGGACACTGAACGCTGGCATTTGGCACAAAGACCATGAATCTGCAGCGTATATGCTTCTGGAAGGAATCCCTTGGGCAACTGCGACTCGAACTTCTGCAGCACCTGCAGTTTACGCAGCACCTTTATGCTGCCGCACTTTTCACAGATCACGAAGCCATGAGGTTCCTGACCGAGCGTTCGTTCGAAGAATGTCATGCCTCGACTCACCAACTCAAGTCTGTTTGCCAATTTCAACTCAACCAGCAGGTCGAGTGTATTATAGACAGTGGTCAAGGCCACACTACCCTCATCGGCACAAACAATCTTGTGAAGCGTATAGATATCGACTGGTGAATTCAGTTGATAGAGAGTCTTAAGGATGAATCTGCGTTCAACGGTGCAGCGTTTTTTTCGGCTACAGAGATGATCCTCCATGATTCGCAATGCCTCTTCGTATTCAGGGGCCACTGTATCAGTGCGAAGATTCTTGGTAATCTGGTCGCGCTTGCGATTCACTGCCTCTGCCACTCTTTCAGGTTGTTTTTTTTTCATGACAATCGTTTTTTGAGGCTTCTGGCACAATATCGCATCATCTTCGACTCTGCATCCATCCAACGCTCAATGAGTTCCTGGCCTATACCGAACTGAAAAGCATACATCGAGACCACATCGGCCACTTCGGGTGTCGGGATGGTCTGTGCCCAGCGTTCCGCAGTTTCCACCGTCATCGTACCGCGCGGATAGAGCAGCGGTGCCAGCATCTTAGACTCTCTAATGTCATCTTCAGCCCACAAAGCCTCAGCAACATCAGTAATATCAAGTCCAAAGAGTGGCGACTCTGCATCGGAGAGCATATCCTTCACCATCTGTGCCAAATCCTTGATGTCGGGCAAAGAGCAGCCAAAAGCCACCTTATAGACATAGCCATGTTGCCGCAGCAACGAACTCGTAAAGATGTTCTGCCTACTACGGAAGAGTTTGTGGATGGCGCTGAGTTGATGAGGAGTCATTGGAGGAGTTAAGAGGGGTTCGGGGAGGTTAAGAGGGGTTGCTCACTTCGTTGCGCGCGAGCAGAGCTCGGAGCGAAAGGTTCGAAGGGTTTAAGAGAGTTGTGGGCTCGGAGGACTCGAAGGGTCAATCAACCTTTCATAACCATTCTTAACCTCTCAGAACCTTTCAGAACACTAAAGTACTGAATAATCCTTGCTATAGCGAAGCATCTGCTCAGGATAGGTTTCCGAGCCATAGATAATCTTCACATCGGTAACCTTGCCGTCGGCATCCTTCACTAGTTCGTAACGTGGATTGACGAAGCCCTTGTAAGGAGCAATGTGGAGCGACTGATAACGTTCGAGGACCTCCTTGTGAAGTTCAGGATCGACCTTCACACCATAGGTCTCGACCAGTTTGCGACCAGCCTCGAAGTCTCCTTCGCTCTTGATGCGCTGCAGTTCGCCAAGAATTTTGGCGAAGTAGGTGCGCAGCTTGTCGTAGTCGTTGATCTTGACATAGGTCTTGCCGTCACGCTTGGCGAAGCAGAGTGCAGGTTCACTTCCGTCCTTATCGGCATCCTCCTTGGCCAATGCAAGCGTCCAATAGGCGATAAGGGCACGGTTGCGCATATGTGCCTCCTCCAGGTTATCGCCTGGCTTGATACGAACCAACTGAGTCATCAGCCCGTTCATCATCTGCTGATAGTAACCAGCCTTGTAGGCATCGGCATTGGGCATTACACCAAGCTCGACGAGCTTAGGATCCGCCATGTAATAAAGGGCGAAGATGTCGGCACGAGCCTCTTCAAGGGTCGAACCGTAGGCTTTCAATGCATCGGGATCAACACCAGGCAGCAACTGACCACTGGCATGGCCCAGGCACTCATGAAGATCGGTATGAACATTATCCACATAGTGGGCATACTGCTTTGCCTGCTCAATCTCCGCCTCGCTCCACATAAACTCTTCACCAAAGCCATTACCCTGGGCAGCAGCATCGTAGGCAGCCGTGATGTTGTCGATGCTCACCGACTTCGAGCCGTGCTGGGCTCGAATCCAGTTGGAGTTGGGCAAATTGATGCCGATAGGTGTCGATGGATAGCTGTCGCCAGCTAGGATGGCAGCGGTGATGACCTTGGCAGTCACACCCTTGACCACAGGCTTGCGGAAACGTGCATCGACAGGTGAACGGTCCTCAAACCACTGTGCATTGCTCGAGATGATCTCGGTGCGAGCGGTGTTGGCCGAATCCTTGAAGTTCACGATCGACTCCCAAGCGCCACGCAGACCCAATGGATCGCCATAACTCTCGATAAAGCCGTTGATGAAATCCACACGGCTCTGCAAGTCTTCCACCCAAAGTATCGAATAGTTGTCGAAGTCCTTCAGGTCGCCACTGCGATAATACTGGATAAGTGCGTCGATCGAAGCCTTCTGCTTCGCATTCTCAGCCACAGTGCTGGCCTTCTCAAGCCAGAAGACGATCTTCTCGATGGCGGGGCTGTAGAGACCGCCCACCTTGTAGGTCTTCTCGACAAGTTTGCCCTTCTCCTTCACCATCTTGGAGTTCAAGCCGTACATCACAGGAGTCAGGTCTTTCGGATTCTTCAACCTGGCATAGTAATTCTCCACCTCCTTCTGGGTCACACCCTCATAATAGTTGTTGGCAGAAGTGGCTATCAGATCCACGCCATCGGCCTGGTTGGTCTTGATGGACATAAACAACGGGTCGAAAATGGCACGCATCAGGTCTGGCATGGCCAAATTCTGCTGCAGTTCCTCATTCTTCACAGTTTCAGGCAACTGGCTGATCTGTGCCTCGAACCATTCCTGGGTAAACTCTGGATTGAACTTGGCCGAACTGTAATGATGATGGATACCATTGGCAAACCAGATCTGCTTCATGTACTGCTCGAAAGCCTTCCACTGCGCATCGGTCTTGTCGCCCTGATAGTTCAGGTAGATGGCCTCGCAGATGTTGCGAATAGGCAAGTTAAAGCGGCAATTCTGGTCCCAAAGGATATCACGACCCCACTGAGCAGCCTCAGTAAGGTAATAGATGAGTTCCTTCTGGGCCAAAGGCAGTTCCTCGAATGCTGGAACTTCATAGCGCAGCACTTCGATATCGGCAAAACGGTCTACACTCCAAGGCTGCACTTCGGGCGCAACCTCTTCCTTCTGATTCACAGCACATCCGGTCAGCAGACCGGCCATGAGCATTGATGACATTACTAAGCCTTTCATTATGATGATATACTTTTTCGTTGATAGACACGAACACGGGTGCGAAGATAATAAATTTTTCAATAAAATGGTTCCAAATACCACAAAAATTGTCCATTTTGCTGAAAAAAAGCACAATTTTGCACTGAGTGTATACTATATATTAAAATATGAGGCGTTTTAGCGAAGAATATTATTTCTTGCAGATACTAATCTGCTATCTTTATTTGATGCATACAGTTTTGAAGCACGAAATATGTATGCCACGGTCGAAGCATACAGTTTTGAAATATCAAATATGTATGCCACGGTCGGAGCATACAGTTTTGAATTACCAAATATGTATGCCACGGTCAGAGCATACAGTTTTGAATTACCAAATATGTATGCCACGGTCGGAGCATACAGTTTTGAATTACCAAATATGTATGCCGCGATTGAAGCATACAGTTTTGAATTACCAAATATGTATGCCGCGGTCGGAGCATACAGTTTTGAAATACCAAATATGTATGCCGCGGTCAGAGCATACAGTTTTGAATTATCAAATATGTATGCCACGGTCGAAGCATACAGTTTTGAATTACCAAATATGTATGCTCCTACCGCAGAGGTCCATTTTACGATTGAAAATTGGACCCGAACTAAATAAATTAGCCCCTCCTTGTTTGGGGAGGGGCTTATCGAGGAACGTGCAACTAATTATCCAATCATTCATCGAACTTCACCAGAATGCGGAATACCTTGCCAGGTGCTTCGGCCCAGGCTTCGAGGGCCTGCTGGGCCTCTTCGGGCTGGATGATGCCGCTGATGAAGGGTTCCATCTGCATCTGTGTGTGGTGCATATAATTCAGGACAGCACGGAAGTCGTCGGGTGTAGCGTTGCGCGAACCGCGGATGTCGAGTTCCTTCTGCACAAAATACTTGGTCTGGAACGACACGTCGCTCTTGGCATAGCCGATGCAGACAACACGTCCGGTGAACGATACGGCATCGATGGCCGAAACGTAGGTAATCGGCGAACCGACAGCCTCAATCACCACGTCGGCGCCCATATCGTCGGTGTATTCCATCACCTTGGTGAGGATGTCCTCCTTGGTCGAATTGATGCCATAGGCAGCTCCAGCCTTGATGGCCAGATCGAGTTTCTCCTGGCTCAAATCCACAGCAATGACGGTAGCACCACGCTGTACGCTGCGGATGATGGCACCAAGGCCCACCATACCACAACCGAGTACAAGCACAGTGTCGATGTCCGACACCTGACCACGGCTTACTGCATGGAATCCTACCGACATAGGCTCGATAAGAGCTGCATCACGTGGGGTGACACCCTTCACAGGGATAATCTTCTGCCAAGGAAGGGCAATAAATTCGCGCATCGCGCCATCGCGCTGCACACCGAGGGTTTCATTGTTCTGACACGCATTGTAGCGTCCATTGCGACACGAAGCGCAATGTCCGCAATTGGTATAGGGATTGACGGTGACCACCTGACCCACATGAAGATCAGCCGGGCAACCCTCTCCAAGTGCCTCGATCACAGCACCAATCTCATGGCCGGGGATGACGTTGGGCTTGGCCATAGTATTGCGGCCAAGGAACGTGTTGAGGTCGCTGCCACAGAAACCGACATACTTGAGCCTAAGCAGCACTTCGCCTGCTCCTGCTACCGGTTTGGGGAGATCAACCACCTCAATCTTCTGTAACGAAGGTATTCGTAAAGTTTTCATTTTTATTAAAGGGAAAAACTATTCTGACATATTCTTTATGTAAGGTAACTCGGGAATCTTGTTGAAGCCATAAAGAGCCTGTGCATTGAGGCCAAGGAATTTCTCCTTCTCCTCTTCGGTGAGCAGATGCTCAGGGTCTTTGAGCACGAAGTCGTACGACATCTTATAGGTGATGGCGGTGATGGTGCGTGGATAGTCGGAACCCCACATCAACTTGTCAGCACCCACCAGATCCATAGCTTCACGGATGGCGCGCACAGCACCACAGAACGGATAGAACTCCGAATTGAAGAGCCACGTAATGCCTCCGCTCTCCACATAGACGTTATCGTAGCGTGCCAACTTTATCTGCTCCTGCCAACCCGGACGGGTAACCATACCGAAATGTCCGATGACAACCTTCAGTCGCGGACAGGTCTGGATAATCTCCTCCATCTGCTTCACGTGATAATCGCCATCGTAAAGACAGATAGAGAGGAAGCCCTTGTTATCCTGCAAATAATGATAGACGTCCATCATCTCGGGACTGTTGATCTCCAGTTCACCTGGCGCGAACAGACGATGTCCCGGCAATGCGATACCCCGGAATCCGTTCTCAAAAAGTTGTTTGGTCTGCGTCAGCGGGTCCATAAGGCCACGAGCACGTCGCTGCACAGGGCGCAACTCGGGCATTGCATAGCAGAAGAACCGATTGGGATGACGCTGCATCACTTCGAGCAGGTAGTCGTTCTGCATGCCATCGATAATCTCCTGTACCACCACGGCTCCGCCCACCTGGGCATAGTCCATATTGCTGAGGAAGATTTCGGCACTGTTCTGTCCGTCAATCATGAACGGAGGAAGCATCTGCACCTCCTCACCAAAGAATGTGCTACGCGAGCCATTGGGCGAAAGAGTACGTATGGGCTGGCCATCAACGATCGTGTTTTGGCGCATCCATAGGTGGCTATGAGCATCAATAATTACCATATCTAAATCGATTTAATAATTTTTGGGGAGATTCGGAATTACGGAATACCGGTATAACATTATAATGGAATACCGAAAGACCGTGAAACCGAAAAACCAACAATCATCAACTGTTCTTCCAGCGCACACGCATCTGGTCACCGATGATGCTCTGAACCTCCTTGACGAGCTGCCAGTCGATAGGCTCAAGGGCATATTGCCAGTTCTTCTCGACATTGGCAGGGTTGGCCGACGAGAAGAGCGTCGTGGCAATGCGAGGCGAAGAAATGGCATACTGGATGGCTAATTTCTCAATCGGATAACCCTTGGCGTTGCAATGAGCAACAGCCTTCTGGCAAGCCTCGACAAGTGACTTGGGTGCGGGATGCCAGTCGGGCACACCACGTGTGCTCAACAATCCCATCGAAAGCGGCGACGCGTTGATGATACCCACATTATGCTGCTCGAAGAAGTCGAAATATTCGTTCAGCAACTCGTCGTTAAGCGAATAGTGACAGAAGCAAAGCGTAGCCTCAACCGTTCCTGCCGGAACATGTTCGATGACCCAGCGGATGTTCTCGGGTTGCAGGTCGGTGATGCCTACATGGCTAACGACGCCTTCGTCGCGCAATTCGCAAAGTGCAGGCAACGTCTCGTCGCAAACCTTCTGCAGTCCACCCGGAAGACCAGCCTGGAACTCGATGTCGTGCACATTGATGAGGTCGATATGATCGATATTGAGACGCTCCATCGACTCATATACGCTCTCCTTTGCACGCTTAGCAGAATAGTCCCATGTGTTGACGCCATCCTTGCCGTAGCGTCCGACCTTGGTCGAAAGATAATATTTGCCGCGTGGAATCTCCTTAAGTGCCTTGCCAAGCACCGTCTCGGCCTTATAGTGGCCATAGTAAGGACTCACGTCGATGAAGTTCATGCCCAATTCAACAGCAGTAAAAACTGCCTCAAGGGCATCAGCCTCCTTGACGCTATGGAACACTCCTCCCAGCGACGAAGCTCCAAAACTCAGTTGCGAGACCTTCATACCGGTCTTGCCGATTTCATTGTAGTTCATACGTTAATTATTTCAATTAACAAATAAGGGATTTATTGACTATCACTTAAAGGTACTATCTTTTATGTACAATGGGACTATAACCCTCCACAGCAGGCGATTTCATACCGCGCCAGACGAGCCAGATGCCCAACAGTACGAATGGAATGGAAAGGAGTTGACCCATATCGAGCAACATATTCTCTTCGAAAGCCTCCTGCACGTTCTTCAGATATTCGATGAAGAAACGCGAGCCAAAGATACCGATCATAAACGTGCCGAAGATGACACCGCGATGTTTGCCAGCATCGGTGAACTTGTACTGGTACCAGCAGATGAAGAAGACGGCAAGGTAGGCCAATGCCTCGTAGATCTGCGTAGGATGCGAGGGATTGCAGAAAATGGGCTCTGCTCCGCGCTCCCACTGAGGAATATTCTGGATGAATCGGAAGCCCCAAGGCAGGGCTGTCTCGTGTCCATAGATCTCGTGGTTGAAGAGATTACCCATACGAATCAGACACGCCACCGGAGCCACAGCTATCGAGAGTCGATCGAGCAACCACAACTTCGACAGTCGGTCCTTATTAGCATAATAGAGCACACACAGAATCACACCGATGGTGCCACCATGCGAGGCCAGTCCGCCTTTCCAGGTCTTGAAGATTTCAAGCGGATGGGCAAGATAATAATCGGGATCGTAAAAGAAGCAATGCCCAAGGCGCGCTCCAATTATCGTGCCAATAAAGGTAGCAAGGAAAAGGTAATAGACACGCTCGGGATCGAGCCCCTCACGTCGATAGATCCACTCCATGATCTTGATGCCGATAAAAAAGCCCACGATGAACATCAGGGCATACCAGCGCAAGGCAAACCAGCCAACCTGAAAGATGACCGGATGGGCAGTCCAAGTAATTTCTAACAACATTTCTTTTTTTATTTTTCGTAAATTTTGGGGCAAAGATACACAATTTTTCAGTAATTGCAAAACTTTTGAACAAAATATTTGGCAGAACAAAAAAAATCCACTAACTTTGCCACACTTAAACATAATTTTAAGGTTTCATCTAAACCATGCTCGAAAAAAAAGTAATCATCAGCCTGGGTCGCCAGTTCGGAAGCGGTGGCCAACAGACAGGCAAACGTCTGGCCGAAATCCTTGGCATCGACTACTACGACCGTGAACTCATCGACGTAATTGCACGCACCAGCGGCCTCGATCCCGAATATGTGGCCAAGCATGACGAGAAGGCTCCTGGCTTCTTCGATTATGCCTTGGCTGGTCGCATCGGTTCGCCTCACCTCTTCGGCTCTTCACAAAGTTTTGTGATGCTCAGCAATACCTTGAAGCAGTTGGCTGCCGAGAAGTCTTGCCTCATTGTCGGTCGTACTGCCGACTACATCCTTCGCGAAGAGCCCAACCTCATCAAACTCTTCATCCATGCGCCCTACAAATACCGCATCCGCTTCCTTTGCAAGGAGCGTGGCATCACTGCCGACGAAGCCGACGACCTTATCGTCAAGAACGACCGCGAGCGTTCTCGATTCTACGACTTCTTCACAGACAAGACATGGGGACAGGCCGACTCATACGATCTCTGTGTCGATGTGACCAAACTGGGTGGAGAAGAGAAAACTGCCCAGTTCCTGGCCGACTATGTCCGTAGGCGTATGGAGCGCTTCGAATAATCGCGATGGCACTCCGAGCTTCAAAGGGGCGACAGGGTGAAGAGAGTGCCCCGCTGTCACTTCACGAACTCACCAGTCGCATAGCTGCTGTAGTGAACGAAGGCTTCGCCGATCCTATCTGGGTCGTTACGGAGCTTTCCGACGTGCGTGTAGCTGCCAATGGTCATTGCTATATGAACCTCATCGAAAAGGAACCCCGACGTGGCACGACACTTGCTTCGATGCGTGGAATGATCTGGTCTACCCGCTGGTGGCTCTTGCGCGACAGTTTCTTCCAGCAGACGGGACAACAGTTCGCAACAGGCCTCAAGGTTATGGTCCTTGTGCAGGTCACAATGCACGAGCAATATGGTCTTGGCCTCAACATTCTCGACATTGACCCCACTTACACCCTAGGCGAGATGGCACGACGCCGTATGGAAATACTCCGGCAACTCAAGGAGGACGGCATCATCGATATGAATCGTGAACTCCCGTTCCCAGTTCTCCCCCAGCGTATTGCCATCATCAGTGCCGAAGGGGCAGCAGGCTATGGCGACTTTATGAAACAACTCGCCAATAATGCCTATGGTCTGAAGTTCTACGCCCACCTTTTCCCCGCCACGATGCAGGGACAGCAGACCGAGCCCTCGGTCATTGCAGCTTTAGACCGAATCAACGAGGTCGAGGATCTTTTCGATGTCGTCGTCATTATTCGTGGAGGCGGTGCCACCGTCGAACTGGCATCGTTCGACAGTTATCTTCTCGCCTCCTACGTCGCACAATTTCCCCTTCCTATCATTGTAGGCATCGGCCATGACCGTGACGAGACGGTGCTCGATCATGTGGCCCACACTTCAGTCAAAACGCCCACTGCTGCCGCTGCCCTCCTCATCGACACCTTGTACCTGCAGATGCAAAAAGTCCTCGACCTTCAGGAGGAGATCAAGGACAACTTGCAGCAAAAGATGGACCTCGAACGTCAACGCTTGCAACGATTTGGCAACGTCGTCCGTAACACACATGTGATGCTGTATCAGCAGATCAGCAGATTGGACATAATCGGTCAAAGGATTCAAAGCTCAAGTCGACAGTTGCTCAGCAACGGGAACAACACACTCGACACGTTCCGACAGGCCATCCAAATGCTTTCGCTACAACGCATTCAGCGTGAAAAAGACAAGCTGGAGTTCATCGATCGCACCATACAACTGGCACAACCCGACAACATCCTCAAGCGCGGCTTTTCCATCACCCGCCTCAACGGCCATGCCGTTAAGTCTGCAGCCGCCGTGCCCCCCGGCTCCACCCTGACAATCCAAACCTCCGACGGCAATCTCACCGCCGAAACGAAATAGGCAGCCGTTTTTGGCTGCCTATTTTGTCCCGTATTTCTCGCCGCAGCCAAGTTTGGCTGCTCCGATCACCTTTTTCCTCTCTTACGTCCCTTCTCTCCACGGAACTTCTCAAAAGGCAGGTGCTCAGCCTCATCCAAGCGCTGGGCACGTTTCTTTTTCGATGGTTTTTCCTCGTCGTGATGTTCCTCATTAGCCGGCATAACCACAACCTTGCGTCCGTGCCAGTCGGCACCATTCATATCCTTGATGACGAAACGGGCATCCTGCTCTGGCACCTCAAAGTATGAGAAGTTGGTCAGCAGGTCGATACGTCCCATCTCGATGCGATGGTGCACGTTGGCATTCATCAGTCCGATGAGTTGCTTTGGAAAGATACCGTCGCGCTTGCCTAGGTTGATGAACAATCTTGCATAGCCTGGCTCTGCCTGCGTATTCGCACCATTATAGACACGTGCATACGAAGCATTACGTGCGCCTTCACCGGTGTGGGCAGTGGCCTTCTTCTCGCGCTTGGGTTTCTCTTCGGGAATATCGAGATTCTCCGAACCCTTGTAGAACTCGAGCATTCGGTTGAACTCCAACGAGACGATGCGCTTCACCAGATCCTCGGCCGAAAGCCATCCCAGTTTCTTGAGCACTGGATCAAGATATTTCTCGACCTCCTCTTCGTTCACGACCACCTTCTCCAGTCGGTCGGCAAGCCCGAAGAGCTGCTTCTCGATGATGCGTTCAGTGGTGGGCATCAAGCCCTTCTCGAAGGTCTTGCCAATCATACGCTCGATGTCATTCAGGCGACGACGTTCCTTGATGTGAACGATACAGATCGACGTTCCTTTCTTGCCGGCACGGCCAGTACGACCCGAACGATGCGTATAGACCTCGATGTCGTCAGGCAAACCATAGTTGATGACGTGAGTCAAGTCATCGACATCCAGTCCACGAGCTGCCACGTCGGTGGCGACAAGCAGTTGCAAGTGGCGTGTGCGGAACTTGCGCATCACAAGGTCGCGCTGCTCCTGCGAAAGGTCGCCATGCAGTGCGTCACAGTTGTAACCTTCATCCATCAGGTTCTTGGCTATCTCCTGTGTCTCAAGTTTTGTGCGGCAGAAGATGATGCCATAGATGCTCGGATAGAAATCCACAATGCGCTTCAGGGCAGCATATTTGTCCTTGGCATGCACGAGATAATACACGTGATTCACGTTGGCAGCACCTTCATTCTTGTGACCGATAGTGACTTCCACTGGATTATGCATATAGTTCTTTGCAATCTCCGCAATGGCCTTGGGCATGGTAGCGCTGAAGAGCATCGTACGATGCTTCTCCGGCAGGTTTGAAAGGATGGTCTCGATATCCTCCTGGAAACCCATCGACAGCATCTCGTCGGCCTCGTCAAGCACCAACGTCTTCACTTCATTCAAGCGTACTGCTCCACGGTTCACAAGGTCAATAAGGCGGCCTGGTGTAGCCACTACCACATGTACGCCACGCTTCAAGGCTCCAATCTGGCTGCCTATAGATGAACCACCGTACACGGGAAGGATGGCAATGCCACGCAAGTATTTCGAATAGTCCTGCAAGTCAGATGCAATCTGCAGGCATAGTTCACGAGTTGGGGCCAATACCAGCGCCTGCGGCTGCGGAGCATCCTCCGGGTCCATCCATTTGCCGGTCTTGAAATCCTTCTTGATCTGATAATCGCTGTAAATGGGAACAATATCGACGCTCTGAAGCAGGGGAAGGCCGAAGGCAGCGGTCTTGCCCGTACCCGTCTGGGCAAGGCCTACCACGTCGCGACCTTCTTCGCTCAAGATAACGGGAATGATCTGCTCCTGAATGGGCATAGGGTGTTCGTAGCCAAGTTCCTCGATGGCACGAAGCAAGGGATACTGGATGCCGAGTTCTTCGAACGACGAGAAACGGCTCGTAACTTCACTGGTTGATGTAGTATTCTGTATTTCTTCCATAATTTTTCAAAAAAAGAGTCTGGACTATAGCTGTCCAGACTCCTGTAAGGTGGCGGCTTCCTACTCTCCCGCTTTCGCAGTACCATCGGCGTTACAAGGTTTAACTTCTCTGTTCGGAATGGTAAGAGGTGGAGCCCTTGTGCTATAACCGCCTTATCTTTGACGTCACTCACGTGACAACTTTCTCTGTTTTAGCGGCGCAAAGATAGTGCAAATTCTCCAATTGACCAAACATCTAACGGACATTTTTCAAAAACAGGACGATTTCCCGTCTCTGTCACCATCGTTTGGCATTCGCACATAACATCTATGATTACTCCAAACTCAAATCTGGTGCCGCAGCAGCCTGTTCCTTGAGGTATTCGGCAGCCCAGTACTGATAGTGTTGCGGCATAGGTGTAATGATGCGATCGATGGCATCCTGGTCAAGTTTCTTTATAAGTTTGGCAGGTACACCACCCCACAGTTCGCCCGGGCCTATATGGGTACCCGAAAGCACAAGCGCACCTGCTGCCACCACCGATCCCGAGTCGACTTTTACATTGTCGAGCACTGTCGCTCCCATTCCGATGAGCACATTGTCTGCTATCTTGCATCCATGCAGACACACGTTGTGTCCCACGGTCACATCGTTGCCGATCTCTATGTAAGCGTCGCCTTCGGCGCAATGCAGACAAGTGCAGTCCTGTATCGACACATGGTCACCGATACGTATCCGATTGACGTCACCGCGAATCACCGCACTGTACCACACGCTGCTCTCGCGACCAATTACTACGTCACCAATCACGGCAGCCGTCTCTGCCACAAAGGTGCCCTCTCCAATCCGGGGCCAATAGCCATGAAGTTGCTGTATCATGTTTCTTGTTTTTGGCTGCAAAAATAACAAAAAAATCCCAACCCACCAAAAAAAGTTATACACAAATATAAATTATTACCCAATAATTTGGCCAAATGGAAAGAATTGGCTATCTTTGCCGCCAAGTTATGGTTCACACCCTCATAGCCATGATCACCAAGGAAAGTATCGAAACGGCCTATTGTCTCCTGCATCAGAAGTTGCGGGTCTATCTCTACTCCAATATGGACTGGCAGAAAGATGACATCGAATACGCCATCGCAAGTTTCGTCACCAGTATGCCCAAGGAACTCTACGATGACCTTTCGGAAGGCCGCCCCGACTTTCTCCTCGACCACAAGCGTTTCGTCGATGATATGACCCTTGCAGTCAACCGCCTCGAGCAAATGTTGGGGATATAGCCCGCGCCCCCTTGTGGCTGCCCCCTATTTCCGTCTGCAGCCATCCCTCGTCCCCGTCAGCAGTCGTGTCTGGCTGCCCCACGTTCTTGTTGCAGCCATTTATGGCTGCCATCCTCTGTTCCTTCCCTCTTTCACCCCTATGCTTCTAATCACCCTAGCCGGCCTCCTTCCCGCCGCTCTCCTCGTCTATCATATCTATCGCGCTGACTTCCTGCAGCCAGAACCGCTCGACCAACTCAAGCGTGCCATCATCTTCGGCATCGGCTCAATCTTTGTGTCCATGCTTTTCAGCACGCCCTTTGAAGTGCTTGGTCTTTTCTCCAAAACCTACTCCACGATGATAGGAGCATTTCGTCTCGCCCTCTTCGGCGCAGGCATTCCCGAGGAATTGGCTAAACTCATCATGCTCATCCTGGTGGTGCGCAAAAACCCCTATTTCAACGAGAAGATGGACGGCATCGTATACGCCGTCTGTGTGAGCATGGGTTTCGCAGGTTTCGAAAACCTGGCATACCTCGGCTCGGCAGGCGAAAACTGGTTCGGCGTGAGCGTCTCTCGTGCCCTTCTCGCTGTACCTTGTCATTACTATAACGGCGTCTTCATGGGCTACTTCTTCGCCAAGTACTGGTTCGAAAGTGAGAACAAGTTCAACAACCTCTGCTGGGCACTCCTTGCTCCTGTCATCACCCATACGCTCTACGACTTTATATTGATGTATATGAATGTCGAGAATTCTCCGCTCGTCTACACGCTCCTCTTTGCCTTCCTCATCTATCTCTGCCTGCAGATGCTCAAATGGTCACGAAAAAGAATTTCCGAGCATCTTGACGAAGATGCCCGGAATAAGGATGGTTATCAGAAGTCCGAAAGGTCAGCCCATGACTTCTACGATCGTAGCGACCAGATCTAATAATTATACTCTTCTTCTTTCCCAATCGATTCGAATGCCCTGGCCTTGATGAACGGTGCCAGCAGCGAATCGATGCATTCCGACACTGTGGCACCCACGGGAACGTCAGTCACCGCCAAGCCCGCATCAGTCCTGTTTACCACAATGCGGCACATCTCACCCTTTTCATTCCGATAGAAGTCGTTACGCGAGATCGACCCATTCTCCTTGCCCAGCAGTTTTTTAATCGCTGTGGCATAGGTGGTCTTGCTGCTGTTGAGTGCCTTGATGGCATATTGCCCTGCTGCGGCTGCCGTGGCAAATTGCTCTTGCTCCATCTTATGAAACTCCAGTCCGCACTCCAGCGATTTCATAGCTCCTTCTTCTGTGCCGTAGGTCGGAACAAGATATCTTCCATCAGGAAGGTCAAGCCACGAATGTATCGATGCGGCCTTGCCTTGCTGAATGGTGCCAAACAGATAATCTCCACTTGCCAATGGGTCGGGCAGACAGAGGAAATCGTACCAGTTTAGGAACCGTCCTCCTGTCTTCTGCTTCAAGTCACGGCCAAACGGACTGTCCATATCAATTTCGGCATTCCACCGGTCAATCAATTCAACATACCAATAGGTAACTTCAATCTGCCTACGGATGGCTCCGAGGGTCTTGTGATGCACGGCAATATTGGTGTTGGCCAGACCTTCGGCAGTCGCTGGCTTTTCATTCACATCCATCAGATGAATACGCTGGTCCTTATCGACAATATCGACTCCCGAGACGACCTTCTCTCCGTCTGCTTCGTTCAGCACCAGTTCATATTTGTTTGCCGTGGCTTTGCTTATCCATTGATTGCTGCCAATGCGGCGAAGGCCGAACTTGGCCAATTCGGCACGAAGTTCAGCATTGTAGTTACGTCCTTTTGCGAGGCTTAATAGGTCTTGCCCTTCCATTGTTGTTTTTAAGAATGAATGACGATCAGGAATCACGTTTTCCCATGGAACGCATTTGAATGCTGCAAAAATACAGTCTTTTTTTCATATTTCCAAATAATCCTCAAAGAAAAAATAAGTTTTGTAGTCAAAAAATGACAAATAGGGGTATTTTTGCCAATCATATAGGAGAATAAAACAAAAAAAAAACAAATTCCTCCAATAATTTGGTGGATTTGGAAATAATTAGTATCTTTGCACCCGATAAATATATATATAACTATGATCATCGAACAAGGCAAGCATGTGGCCGTGTCCTATAAGCTGACAGGCTACGAAGCTCCGGAGAATCCCAACGAAGCACCAGAAATTGAAGATATCGAGGAGACCCGTCCGGGTCAGCCTTTTGAGTTTATCTTTGGAGTAGGACAATTGATCCTAGGTTTTGAGAAGAATATCGAAGGCAAGCAGAAGGGCGACAGTTTCGACTTCACCCTCGCCCCTGCCGAAGCATATGGCGAATACGATGACGAGAAGGTCATCGCCCTGCCCAAGCACCTTTTCACCGACCCCAAGACGGGCAAGTTCCTCGCCGATATGGTGCAGGAAGGTGCACAGGTACCCCTCCAGAACCAAAATGGCGACATCGTCCCCTCCACTGTCCAGAAGATTACCGCTAAGGAAGTGATCTGCGACATCAACCATCCCCTCGCGGGAATGTACCTGCATTTCAAGGGACAGGTCGAAGAGGTGCGAGAAGCAACCGAGCAGGACAAAATCGAGTACATGCGCCAGATGACTGGCGGCTGTGGTGGCAATTGCGGAGGTTGCGGTGGCGGCTGTGGCAGCAACTGCGAAGGTGGCGATTGCAGTAGCAATGGCTGCAAAGGCGGCGGCTGTGGATGTAAATAAAGTTTTTGAAGTGAATACTTTCGGCAACATATTCCGACTGACGACCTTCGGCGAAAGCCATGGTCCAGCCGTAGGTGGCATCATCGACGGTTTGCCTGCTGGTATCCCCGTCGATATGCAGTTCCTGCAGGCCGAAATGGCACGACGTCGTCCCGGACAGTCGGCCATCACCACGTCTCGTAGCGAACCCGATCAGGTCGAAGTACTGTCGGGTGTATTCGAAGGTAAGACGACAGGTACCCCCATTGGTTTCGAGGTACGCAATTCCAACCAGCACTCGTCCGACTACGATGCCCTCCGCGATGTCTATCGCCCCAGTCATGCCGACTACACTTACCAACAGAAGTACGGCCTTCGTGACCATCGTGGTGGCGGTCGCAGTTCGGCACGCGAGACACTGAGCCGTGTTGTCGGCGGTGCCTTCGCCAAGATGGCGCTGCGCACCCTCGGTATCGATGTCAAGGCCTACACCAGCCAAGTTGGCAACATCTGTCTCGACAACGACTGGACGAAGTACGACCTCTCGCTCATCGAGAAAAACGCCGTCCGTTGCCCAGATGCTCATAGTGCTGCGCTTATGGAGCAACTTATCCGCGAGGTAAAAGCCGATGGCGATACCATTGGAGGCGTCATCACCTGCGTCATTCAGGGCGTTCCCGCCGGTCTCGGCGAACCCGTCTTCGGCCGCCTCAATGCAGCCCTCGGTGCAGCAATGCTCAGCATCAATGCCTGTAAGGGATTTGAATACGGCATGGGCTTTGCCCAATGCGGATGCCGCGGCAGCGAGATGATCGACACTTTTCTGCCCGCTTCTGCCTCAGCCGACTCCAATCAAACTTTGCTTAAGACCGAAGCCAACCACAGCGGCGGCATCCAGGGAGGTATCTCAAATGGCGCACCCATCTATTTCCGCTGCGCTTTCAAGCCTGTGGCTACTCTCCTCAAGCCCATCCCAACTGTCAATCGCCAAGGCGAGGCAACCATACTCCAAGCTCGTGGACGTCACGATCCATGTGTCTTGCCCCGTGCCGTCCCCATCGTCGAAGCAATGGCCGCAATGACCATCCTCGACTATTATCTCCTCAACAAGACCATACATATATAATATAATGTATTACGCCAAGCACCCTCTCAAACGTCTGATGGCGGGCATTCTGACGATGCTTGCCATCGTTGCATGTTCGTCATGCAAGCACGACGATGACGACGTGACGAAAATCGACTACGAGAAAGTAGCCGACCACACCGTCTTGATGTATATGGTGGGCGATAATAACCTTTCCTCCTTGCTCGAGAACAATGTCCGCCAGGCCCATCGGGCCATACTTGACAGCGTCGAAGTGGGCGCACTCAATCTCGTTGTTATGAAGGACAACAAACAAAGTGGCGACGACCTGCCCAAACTATACTGGGTGCATCGCAATGCTGCTCTGCGACTCGACACCATCATACTGCAGACCTGGAGTGAAGACATCGATATGGCCGACCCCGACATTCTAGCGTCGATCATCAAGACCACGTTCACACGTTTCAATACGCCCATCAAAGGCCTCGTTCTTGCATCCCACGCAGCAGGATGGGTACCTGTCACGACCAACCATCAATACGATTCCCCGCGTCGAAAGGCTTTCGGTTACGATCAGATCAATCAGAACAACCTCGTCGGAAGCATCGAACTATGGGATCTGGCTGCAGCCTTGCGCCAAGGGCCAAAGTTTGACTACATCATTGCCGACTGCTGCCACATGGGCAATGCCGAAGCCGCTTACGAGTTGCGCGACGTAGCACGTTATCTCGTCGCCAGTTCGCTCGAAGTGCAGGGTGCAGGTATGCCCTATCGCAAGGTCTTCACCCGACTCTCACGCGTCAAATCCCTGTCCGACCTTCCCGATGCCCTCGACTATTCCATGCGCTGCTACTTCGACGAGAATGCACCCTATGGCGCCTCGAAGAAAGGTGCAAGCGTCGCGCTCTACGACCTCACCTTCATGCCCCAGCTTGCCTCAAGTTACCAGCAGCTCATACGCAGCAATGCCAGCCGTCTAGAACCACTTGCCGAGGCCGATCCCTGGACCATCACCGACTGGCTCGACTACTTCCAGCCCCTCGGTCGCGAATCCACTGGCAGTGGCGGAAGCGTCCACTACAAATACTATTACTACGACATCCTGGATGTCATCAACTGGATGGGCGAAGTCGATGCAGCCAATGCCCATGCGGCAATTCAGGCGCTCCAGCACATCGTCCTCAAGGAGTATCACAGCTCGCAGTTCTATAGCGAAATCATCATCGATCACCACTGCGGAATGGCTGTCACCCTCCCCGAGACCCTTCACCTCGCCAACGAGCCCGGCTATCGCCAATTCTTCAGCGCCTACGCCAGCAACGCAGCAGGTCTCCTCGCTGCATACCACCACACGGCTTGGGGAGCTATGATGGGATACTAAAAAAGCATTGCTCCTACTGGGGGCAATGCTTTAAAACAAAAAAATGGATGAGCTCTTCACATCGCGCCGCTACAACCTCACGCCCTTGCTGCGGTCAAGCCCTGGGGGATTAGAAGGAGCATGCCGTATGACACTCATCCGACTGCAAAAGTACAGACTTTTTTCGGTTCTGCCAAATTTTTCAGACAAAAAAAGCTATTTCTAACCGAAAATTTCCTTTTTTACCCACAATTTTGTATCTTTGCAGCGCAATTTTCGAACATTCGAAGACAAAGTATGAACACTCTTGCTACTATAGTCAACAATTATCTGATGAAGATGGCCGTGCCCCTCGCTGCATGGTTCATTCTCGAATATCTGATCAAGAACGCCATGTACAGCAACGTCGTGCTCAGCCTCCTCATCTTCCCGATGATGCTGGTCACCCCCGTCGCCCTATGGTGGATCCTCCGCAAATTGCGTAGGGAAATTCTCTACGATGTCATTCGCGGCATCCAGGCTTGGTCGTTCGGCGTCCAGCTTATGTTCTATGCCAGCCTCATCGAGGCACTCTTCATCTATGTCTACAATCAGTACATCAAGCCCGGCAACCTTCACACCATTCAGAAGGCGGCCATCGAGCAATACGAAAACGTTCAGCAGACACTTGCCGCTTCAGGCAGTTTCGAGCGATACATGCCCCGACTCGAGGAGGCTATCAAGGCTCTGAAGGAGGCCCCCGTTCTCACACCTATCGAGACGGCTATGACCACCCTCTCCAACAACCTCTTCCTCTCCATCGTCCTCATGATTCCCATCGCACTCATTGTCCGCAAGCGTCCCCAGACAAGCAACCCTTCTTAACCCCCTTTTCCCCATATATGCTAGACATCTCAGTCATCATCCCCCTCTATAACGAAGACGAGTCCCTCCCCGAACTCGCCGCCTGGATTGACCGCGTAATGCAGGCCAACAACTTCTCATACGAAGTCATCTTCTGCAACGATGGCTCTACCGACAACTCCTGGCAGGTCATCAAGCAGCTCCACCAGCAATATCCCCAGATGCACGGTATGTCCTTCCGTACCAACCACGGCAAGTCTCCAGCCCTCCACGTCGGCTTCGGCATGGCACAGGGCGACGTCGTCATCACTATGGACGCCGACCTCCAGGACTCACCCGACGAGATTCCCGAACTCTACCGTATGATCAAGGAAGAAGGATACGACCTCGTCAGCGGCTGGAAGAAAAAGCGCTACGATCCCCTCTCGAAGACCATTCCCACCAAGCTCTTCAACGCCACCGTACGCGCCGTCTCGGGCATTCATAACCTCCACGACTTCAACTGCGGTCTTAAGGCCTATCGCGGAGAAGTCGTCAAGCACATCGAGCTCTACGGTGATATGCACCGATATATCCCCTATATAGCCAAGAATGCCGGTTACAAGAAGATTGGTGAGAAGGTCGTCCAGCATCAGGCACGCAAATACGGCAAGACCAAGTTCGGTCTCGACCGCTTCGTCAACGGGTACCTCGACCTCATCACGCTCTGGTTTCTCAACCGCTTTGGAGCCAAGCCTATGCTCGTCTTCGGCCTATGGGGCACCATCATCTTCCTCATCGGCTTCATTGCCGTCCTCTACATCGTCTGCCACAAGATCTACGTGCTCAGCACCGCCGGCACTGGCACGCTCATCACCGATATGCCTGCCTTCTACGTTGCCCTCACCAGTATGATCATTGGTGCACAACTCTTCCTCGCCGGTTTCCTCGGCGAACTCATCTCACGCACATCGGCCGAACGCAACAAGTATGACATCGCTGAAACCATCTGACACGTCGTCACGACCGCTATCCAGGGTCTTACGCCTCCTCCTGGGTGCCTGCTGCATCCAGGTCTTGCTGTGTGCATGCGACAACGGCTGCGAACAGGTGCGCGAAGCCTATATGACCACCACATTCACTTCCACCAGTGGCCGAACGATGCGATCCATTAGCCTCATCTGTCTCTCCGACACCCTCGGTTACAAGGCCTCCATCTCACAGTTCACCGATGTCGAACTTCAGCTCAATCCCAAGGGCAATCACACTACTATGATCCTCGATTGCTCCTACAGCGACTACGGCGACCTCTACACCACCTCCGATACTGTCGAGATTGCCTATACCGTCGAGCCTAAGTTCCTCGACATGGAATGCGGGTGCACCGTTCTCTTCCGCATCGACGACGTGCACTACACCCGTCACCTCATCAGCAACCTCATCATCAACGACAACAATGTCGTCGCCGATGGCGAGGCAACAAACCTCATCTTCGAATATTAATCCACGGGAATGTTCCATCCACGCTACGCCATAACGCTGGCCATCGCCGCACTAGTACTCTCCAACAGCTCCATGCTGCTGGCGCAAGGACGTTCCATTCCCGTTTCGTCCGAAGTAAAGGCCGAAGAACAGAAGGAACTGCCCGATGTGCTGCCCGAAGGCCAGAAGTACCGCTATCGTTTCTTTAACGGCCTCAATGTCTCGGTCGATATCCTCGACCCCTTGCTCTACACGTTCCACTTCGAGCATGCCTCCTTCGAAGCACAGGTGATGGCCGACTTCCACCACCGCTTCTTTCCTATGGCTTCCTTCGGTATGGGTATAGCCGACGAAACCTCCGATAACGGTCTGGAGTATGGCACAGGCAAGAAGCAGGAGTTCAACTTCAAGTCAAACCTCGCTCCTTTCGGCAAAATTGGTTTCGCCTACAACATCGACTACAACAGCACCCGTCCCAATGACCTCTACCTAGTCTTCCTCCGCTACGGACTGTCGTACAACAAGGCCGATATCTCCAATCTCTACTATGCCGACGAGCTGTGGGGTTCCCTAGGTCCCATCTCCATCAACGACCAGGAGTACACCACTCAGTGGGTCGAAGTTGGCGGTATGGTCAAGGTCCAGATCGTCAAGCATATCTCCCTCGGTTGGGACCTCTACTTTAAGGCAAAAATCACGCAGAGTGGAACCCAATATGGCACTCCATTCTTCGTACCTGGCTACGGTCCCAACAAGTCCCACATCGGATTCTCCTTCCGAATCTTCTACGACATTTTCTAACTCCCTGACATATGAGCAAGCGTACCGCCAAACTCCTCATCTACATCGTCACAGCCATCTGCGTACTCGGCATCGCCATGCATCGCCAGTCGGCCACTAAGCAGGCCAACAACGAACCTGGTTCCTTCACCCAACTCGAAGGCACGGTCTTCCACACCGTCTATCACATCCAGTACGAAGGCAGCGCTGACTATCACGATGATATCAAGCAGCTCTTCCGCGAGTTCGACGGCTCGCTGTCTATGTTCAACGACACTTCAATCATCTCGCGCATCAACCGCTGCGACACCTCCGTCGTCGTCAACGACTACGTGCGCACCGTCCTCGAAAAGTCCCTCCAGGTGAGCGAGCTCACACAGGGTGCTTACGACATCACCGTTGCTCCGCTTGTCAACCTCTGGGGCTTCGGCTTCAAGAATGCCGATGGTGTGTCGCAGCACACCGTTGATTCCATCCTTCAGTTCGTGGGTTACGAAAAGATACACCTTACCCAAGATGGACATGTCCTTAAGGACGACCCGCGTGTAATCCTCGACGCCTCGTCCATCGCCAAGGGCTATATGTGCGATGTGGTAGCCGATTACCTGAGAAGCCGCGACGTTAGCAACTTTATGGTCGAAATTGGTGGCGAGATCACCTGTGGTGGCCACAACTCCAAGGGAAAGCTATGGAGCGTGGGCATCAACGAACCCATCGAGGATTCCCTATCTACCTCCAATGTCCTGCGTGACATTATGCACATCACCGATTGCAGTGTTGCCACCTCGGGCAACTACCGTAACTTCTACTACAAGGACGGTCGCCGTTATGCCCATATCATCGACCCCCACACCGGCTACCCCGCGCAGTACGACATCCTGTCCAGCACGGTCATCGCTCCCAACTGCATCACTGCCGATGCCCTCGCCACCTCGTTTATGGTGCTCGGAAGCCAGCGCTCCCTCCGCATCCTCGAGGCCGACACTACCCTTATGGCATACTTCATCTGTAGCGATCCCGACTCCGACCACTACAAGGTGATCTATTCGCCAAAACTCAAGAACATGCTTTCCAGTCAAAACAAATCCAACTGAAAATAGTGCACATACTATGCAGAACAACTTCATCTCCATCACCGATCTGAGCAAGGACGACATCCTCTCCCTGCTCCACGATGCCGCTCGTTTCGAGGCCAACCCCAACCAGCGCCTCCTCGAAGGCAAGGTCGTGGCTACGCTCTTCTTCGAGCCTTCCACACGCACCCGCCTCTCATTCGAGACCGCTGCCAACCGCCTCGGTGCACGTGTCATCGGATTCAGCGACCCCAACTCCTCTTCCACCTCTAAGGGTGAAACACTCAAGGATACCATCAAGATGGTGTCCAACTACGCCGACGTCATCGTCATGCGTCACTACCTCGAAGGAGCAGCACGCTATGCCTCCGAAGTAACCAACGTACCAATCATCAATGCAGGCGACGGTGCCAACCAGCACCCCTCGCAGACCCTACTCGACCTCTACTCCATCTGGAAGACTCAGGGCACCCTCGACGACCTCGACATCACTATGGTTGGCGACCTCAAGTACGGTCGCACCGTCCACTCCCTTGTCCAGGCCCTCTCGTTCTTCAACCCACGCTTCCACTTCATCGCTCCCGACCTGCTGCGTATGCCCAACGGCTACCGCGACTTCTGCAACCGTCACAACCTCTATTTCGACGAGAGCGAGGTCTTCGATGTCAACGCCATCGCCAACACCGACATCCTTTATATGACGCGCATTCAGAAGGAGCGTTTCAGTGATCTCCGCGAGTACGAGCAGGTCAAGAACGTCTACACACTGCGCAATGCGATGCTCGAAGGCTCCAAGCCCAACCTCCGCGTGCTCCATCCCCTGCCACGCGTCAACGAGATTGCCTACGACGTGGACGAAAATCCCAAGGCTTATTATTTCCAGCAGGCCCAGAACGGACTCTATGCCCGCGAGGCCATCATTTGTCGAATGCTTAACATTGACCTGAAATGAGCGAAAAGAAAGAATTAGAAGTCAGTGCCATCAAGAACGGCACCGTCATCGACCATATCCCCGCCAACGTGACGTTCAAGATCGTTCAGATCCTCGACCTCTACAACCATCCGGGCGCCATCACCATCGGTACCAACCTCGATTCGATCACCCTCGGACGCAAGGGCATCATCAAGATTGCCGACCGCTATCTCTCCGATGAGGAAATCGGTCGTCTCAGCGTCGTCTCCCCCGACGTCACGCTCAACATCATCAAGGATTACCAGATTGTCGAGAAGAAGTACGTCAAGTACCCCAAGCAGATCATCGGCGTCGTCAAGTGCACCAATCCTAAGTGTGTCACCAACCACCAGCCCATCCCAACCAAGATGGAAGTCTTCGATATGAATCAGAAGTCGCTGCGCTGCATCTACTGCGAACGCGTTATGCAGTATGGCGAAATCGAACTGCTTTAGGTCTTCCCGACCTGAAAGAATAAAAAAAAGAGGGCCGTCTCACGACGACCATCTTCACTAACCTTAAATCTTATACCATGAAAAACACATTGCAAAGATACGGGTTTTTTCGAAATCCACCAAATATTTTTCTCACTTTTTCATCAAAATGGACGGAAAAATATGTTTTATAACATAAAATGACTACCGAACCTATCAAAAAAAGGACTGTTGCAACGCTGCAACAGTCCTTTATATTTGGTGTTTTGCAAATTTACTTTGCGATAGCGGCTTTAACCTGCTCGTTGGGAACCATTTCCTCCTCGAAGATGTAAGCACCGGTCTTAGGAGACTTAACCACACGGATGACCTTGCTGTAGGTACGGCCTTCACCAGTCTGGAGAGTGGCCACTGCTTTCTTTGCCATAGTCTGTGAACTTTAATTTTAATCGATTAACTAATATTCAATATCCGTAGGATGGATTACTTGATCTCCTTATGGATGGTGTAGCGCTTAAGGAATGGGTTGTACTTCTTCAGCTCAAGACGCTCGGTTGTATTCTTGCGGTTCTTGGTGGTGATGTAACGCGACATTCCAGCTACGCCGCTCGACTTCTGCTCAGTGCACTCCAGGATAACCTGTACGCGATTGCCCTTAACTTTCTTTGCCATAGTATTCTTGTAGCTTTAGATTATTCAATAACATAACCTGCATCCTTCAGGGCTGCAGAAATACCCTTTTTGTTGATGGTACGGATACCAGCCGCACTAACCTTGAGATAGATATAATCATCAAGCTCAGGAACGTAGAACTTCTTTACCTGCAGGTTGACGTTGAAGATGCGCTTTGTGCGACGCTTCGAATGTGAAACGTTATTTCCACTACCTGCCTTCTTACCAGTGATCTGACAAATCTTAGACATTGTTGTTCGTTTTTTTGTTTTTTGTAAATCTTTTTTCCAACCGCCGAAAGGCGGATGGAAGCCACCTTTGCAAAAAATCGGACTGGTTAATGGAAACCCTGACAGTCGGGCGGTCCAATTTTTAATTTGGTTGTTAAAATCGCTGCGAATGAGTTTCACCCCTCAAAACGCAGGTGCAAAGATACTAATTCTCACGCGTGCGAACAAATTATCGACTCTCTTTTTACTCAATTTGCTGTAAAAGAGTAAGCAAAAGGTCCAAAGCGGCATCTGCGCTTTGCAAAATAACAGCCTCTCGGCTCCCTTTGAAGTGGTAGGTCGAACTCACGCACTGGTCTTTGCAGATGGCTGCAATGCACACCGTACCCACCGGTTTTCCTGGCTCTGCACCGCCCGGTCCGGCTATGCCTGTGGTGGCTACTGCGCAGTCACTCTTCAGCAGGCGAGCCACGCCCATCGCCATCTGCTGCGCCGTGCTTTCACTCACCACTCCGCCGACGTTCACGTCTACGCCCAGCACTTCTTCCTTCACGCTCACCGCATAACTCGTCACCGAGCCCTTGAAGTATGCCGACGATCCAGGTATCTGCGCTATCATCGACGCAATCGTGCCACCCGTCAGCGACTCTGCTGCCGACACCGTCAGTCCCTTCTCCACCATTACCTTTTTCAGCCGACGACCTAGCGTCGAGAACTTCCGTTCCTCTGATCCTTTGTATCTCATATTTTATATTATTTAAAAAAGAATCATTTTCAAAAAAACATCAAAATCACCCCGCAAAAATACGCAAAATTCCCAATTCCACCAAACATTTCCCCCATTTTCCACCCATTCACCCCAAAATCACCCCAAAATCACCCCAAAATCCTCCCCAAATCGTCCCAAACCCACCTCAAA
>Ga0310691_10001150_pt1 | contig 42662 bp, 59 predicted proteins | sample 176DNAGHGlowgp2_FD_203887 | JGI IMG/M metagenome (GOLD analysis project Ga0310691, IMG submission 203887) | Sheep rumen microbial communities from Palmerston North, Manawatu-Wanganui, New Zealand - 1766 DNA GHGlow gp2 (v2) (version 2) | ecosystem: Host-associated > Mammals > Digestive system >... | reverse complement strand
CTCGGAATATTCAAAATCTGTAGCTTCAATACCTCGATCTACCTTATCATAAGTCTTTTTCCCCATAATAAAACAAAAAGAGAAGTTACGAATCTAATCGCGTAAAATTTTTAATTTTACTAAACTTCTCAAACTTATATCTCCTCTAACAAAGTGAATAATTTTATTTATTCACGTATAAGGATCTCAGGGCTTGGGGAACGCGTTTTGTATAGTTTCGAATATTCTGTAGGGGTCGGAGTCTTTAAACCTTAGATCTCCATACTCTGTTTCCACCACCACTTCTCCATATACCTTCATTTTTTGACAGACTATTATGGCGGTTACTGTTTCCCATTGATATCCCTGTTTCCAATATCCTTCCAGTCGTGATCCTTCTTCTATTCCTAACCCTTTCAACAGAGTTCCTATCTTTTTCTGACCTCTAAAGATTGTCCAAAGATTACCAAACTCCTCTTCAAATTCATCTCTCCCTATAGTTTCACACTTTGCCTTTCCCTTCTTTATTCCCAGTAGCCTTTGAATCTCGGTAAAGGATGTTCTGCAGTTAATCAAGGTTTTAGTGTTTGAGAGTTGAAGAAGGAGTGTATCGGTTCTAGAATAATGGTAAGCAATTATTGAGGTTATAGTTTCCCAAGTTTTTCCCTCTTGCCACATTTCTGAAAGAGCCTGATTTGTTGTCCCCGCTTCTATTCCCACCGTCCTCATATCTCCATCATTTTTTGTCAGGTGTTCGTAAAGTTTATCATATAGCAACCCAAACTTATCTTTTCCTATTTCTTTCATATTTATAAGGCATTAACGTTTTGCTGTGTGAGAGAAAACAGAGGGGGAGTTAAGAAAGTTGGGATTTTTTACGGCCGTTATTTTTCCCGACTTGTTTTTATTAAGGTGTGGAGATTATTACGGCTGTTTTTCTTTACACCTTTTTCCATTATCCCTCTGTAAAAATCACACAGCATCAAATCCTTTTAAATTTCCAAAGTTGACCGTCCGAGAAAACCTGAAACCCTTATATATGAGAGATAGATATGAGGCTTTCGAGAGCCGCAATTGAATCTGTTTTGTTCAGCACCTCCTAAAGAGTGGGTTGATCCGTTTGTAAGGATTAGCTTTCTATGGAGGTGTTTTTTCGAGATATTAATTTTAAAACAACAATAATATGATTTTAGTAATTGGAATAGCTCTTATCGTATGGTTTTTATGGGGAGCTATGTTTGATCCTGAAGAAAATTTGGGATCAGTAGAAAAAGCGATTAAACATCCTGGAAAATGGTCTAGGAGAGTTATGAGTGGCTGGATTGAAGATGCTAAAGAGGTGTTGACAGATCCAGAAAGCACTGAAGAAGAGAAGGAGAAGGCAATGAGGGATATCGAGTTCTTCTCTAAATACGTAAAAGAGGAAAGGACTTAGTGTTCCTTTCTTTTTTGCTAATCTTACAACCTGATTTCCTTACTAATAGATAAAAACTAAAAATCATGGGAACATTTAAATTTACGTATGATGATGATAACCTGAAAGAGATTAAGGTTATTTGTAAGTATGATGATGAAAAGGATCGTAAAGATCTCCTAGACACTATTAAAACTTTTTGTATTGACTCAATTCCTGAAGAGCTACAACCTGAAGTAACTGAGTTGGAAGGAGAGTGTGGTTATTTGGTAAAGTGTGAAGATGAAGATGTTGGTGAGAAGGTTATAACTCATATCTTCAAGTACTTATATCTTGTAACTAGAATGGCAATGATCTTTAAGGATGAACTTTCTAATAAGACAAAGGTAGAGGAGCTTGATTTCAGTCTTCTTCGCCCAGACATTGAGAAAGTGGAGAATCTTGGGTATCGTGAACTTGTTTCCCTAATCGGCGAAATTGAAAAGGAGGAAGATCATGTGGAAGATTAGAGGAAAGTTGATCTATTCTGCGGAGTACGATCGGGATTCTAAGACGGTTAAAGTCAGGGATTGGAGAGAAAAGGATGAGAGAGTTTCGAGTTGTAAAGGAGGGTGATTCATTTTATCCTGAATGGAGAAGTGTTTGGACGTTCTTAAGGTGGAAGAGATTCTATTTTAGTAAGAATAACGAGTTAGAGGATTTCATATACATGCGAGCGTTCACAACAGAGGATGAGGCTTGGAATTTCATTATAGAGAAAAAGAGCGAGCCAAAGTTTAATGATTACGACATTATTAATGAGGGAGAAGACTAAAGCTCCCTCTTCTATATTATGATTAATTTAAGAGATATACAGGCTAGATATGCGAAATGGCCTGAACCTAGAGAAGTAACGGAAGCTAGGGAACATATAACCAAAGCTTTCGAAGACCTGAAGTTTATAGAGGAATCACATCAGTATTTTGTTGGTGATAGTGAATATCCTCCTGTTTCTACTGTTTGCCATAAATTTGAACCTTACGTAGATTGGGACCAGATTGCGGCTACTAAAGCAAAGAAACTAGGAAAAACTAAGGAGGCGTTACAAGAGGAGTGGCATCAGAATAACATTACCAGTACATCATGTGGTAGTAAGACTCATTGGTTTGGTGAGCAGATGATGAACCTTTTTATTGGTAGACCGGTTGAGCTTCCTTTCCAATTTAGTTCCGATGGTTACATGATTCCGTATGTTGGGAAAGAGAAAGCTATCGAGAAATATTGGACAGATATTCTCGGCAATCCTAATGTTTTTCCCGTTATGCCTGAAGCTAAACTCTATCATGAAAAGTTAGGGTATGCTGGAACTTTTGATATTCTGTTAGCGTATAGAATGGCGAATGGAGAAATTATGTTCAGCATTCATGACTATAAAGGCCTTCCACTAGATACACCGATTAAGACAGAGGATGGATGGAAAACTATGGGAACGATACAGGCGGGGGATAAAGTTTGGGATAAAGACGGGAATATTGTAACAGTTTTAAACACTTCCGACATACACTACAATCCTTGTTTCATGATTACTTTTGATGATGGAAGTTCGGTTATAGCGGATCATGAACATAGGTGGTTGGTAATGAGGAAAATTAAAGCCAACTACTTTATCATGGAAACTGATTATGAGGTTATGACTACTGAACAAATGGCAGGCTGGAGTAGAAATGGAGGATTATACATCGAACAAAAGAACCCGGAATGTTTTAAGCGTGTGATAAAGGTTGAGCCGGTTGAGACAGTTCCTACGAGATGCTTAGAAGTTGATGGTCCCTCTCATACTTTCTGTGTAGGGGAGAATATGTTGGTAACTCATAATACTAACAAAGATTTAAAGAATCAATTCAACCGGAGTAAATCAAACACGCTTCTCGATCCATTCCGGGACTATATCGATGAACCTCTCTCCATATATTCTATCCAGCTATCCTTATATCAGTTAGGTCTTGCACAACTTGGCCTTCCTATCATAGACCGTAACTTGATTTGGCTGAAAGAAGACGGAGAGTATGAAAAGATAGGGACACCAGATCTAACGGGACGTCTCTTGAATGCCTTATAAGTGAACGTTAATATGAAATTAACTTTGAACATAAAAACAAAATTAAATAAAAGTGAAAGATCTTAGTAAATTAAAAACGGTTCTTGACTTAGCACATGATTTTGAGTCTAAGGGTACGGATAAGAAATTAGCGGAAGGAGTAAAGCAAACAACAAAACTTCTCCTCTCCAAAAAACCTGATACTACCCTTGAAGATCTCCTTATGAATTTGTTAATGTCAGCGCGGGAGAGTTATAAACATATGGTAAAATCTGGGGAAATTGATTCTACGGTTGATATGTTTATGAATCTGGTTGACATGATGGTTGAGGAGGAAGATGATAAGTTGGAGGATAATGAGACAATTATACTCAGGGAAATCTTGAAGGGAAGACTCATTACGAATATGTTGACGAAAAGTTTTAATGTATCGGTAAAAGCAGTGACAGAAGTATGGAATGGAGTACACGGAACGGAGTAATGCTGTTTAAGTCAGTCCGTGGAAGTCATTTGTTTGGATTAAATACAGAGGGGTCGGACATTGATACGTTCGGTCTTTTCTGTTGTCCTCAAAGATGGCTACTGGGAACTGGTGAAGATTATAAACCTTACCTGAGCGACGAGAAGCATGATAATTATGTTGATGAGTTGGGGAAGTTTGTAAAGGAGCTGAAGAAATCTAATCCAGAAGCTTTATGTGCTTTATTCACTCCGGCCGATAAGATCCAGCATTACGATCAGCGGTTAGACCCTCTCTGGAAGATACGGCGGGAATTATTAACCAAAGCCGCCTATCCAAGTTTCAGAGGTTATGCAAAGTCTCAGATCTCGAAAATGGAAGGACTGAGTAAAGCAATGTGTATAGATCCCGCCGAAGTTAAAGAGAGAAAATCACCGCTGCATTTTTGCTGGGTTCCTAGAATAAAAAATGATGGTGTTTGGACTCTGGAGAAATGGTTGAGAGAAAATGGATTGAAGCAGGAACATTGTGGAATATGTAGACTCCCAAATGGAATTGAACTCTACACTCTCTACTATGACTGGTTTGCGGATAAAGACCTGAAACTGGATGATTATGTACATTTGAGATATGAGTCGGATAATAGTAGGATTAGCTCTGAGGATTGGAGAAGATGGTATAAAGAGTTAGAGGAAGGTAAAAAGACTACGGAGATAAAGTACCGAGGAATTTTAGACCCTACCAATGATTCTACCCAACTTCGTCTTTCGAGCATTCCAAAATCAGAAGCCACTAATCCACTCTGTACTTTCCAATATAATACCAATGCGTTTAGTCGTCATTGTGCAGATTATAAAAAGTACTGGGATTGGGTAAAGAACAGAAATCAGAAGAGATATGAGTCGAATCTTGGTCATCAATGGGACTCGAAGAATACTATGCACTCAATCCGAATCATGAGAATGGGTATAGAGGTTGCACAAGGAAAAGGTCTCATATTGGATCGGTCAGAAGCAGGAGATAGAGAAGAGCTGCTGAAGATACGGAGACACGAGATGAAGTATGAGGAGGTGAAAGAACTTATGCTGAAGACGGAAGCTCAGATGAAGGAGGCGTTTGAAAATTCTACACTCCCTGACGAACCTGATCAGAGATTACTTGAAGACTTGTTAATTCAGATAAGAGAAAGTGTTTATGACGGATCTAATCATTCAAACACTGACTGAAGATGATGCACGAACTTTAAAAGAGAAGATATTCTGTGAGAGAGGTTTAGCCAAAGTCATCAAAGGATCATACTCTGGAACATTTGGACTAAAAGTGTCGTTTGAAGATTGGTTTAGTTCTGAGTATTCCGAGACTGTGGCTAAATTTCTCTATAAGGAACCAGTCATAAAAATGAAGCCTTCTGAACTTGGATACTATGAACATGGAATGGGATGGAACTATTGTGAAGAAGTAGATTTTTCCGAACTATTTCCAATGACTGGTTTTTATAGTTTTGATAAAGAAGGTGTGGTAAAATTGCAATGGAATATCGGACGTATTTATTATCGGAATAATCATATTTGTTCTGTAAATGATACTTTCGTAATTAGATATTGGATAGAAAGAGATACAATATTTAAGAGTGGGATTTCTAAAATGTATAGAAGAGGTTTTATAGACAAAGAAACAAAATACAAATGGATAAACGAAATATACCCGGATACTCTACAAGATTGCTAGTTCCGTTACCTCCATATCCTGATTTGATTGAGAAGGTTAGGGAGAAGGCTAGAAAGTGTTTTACTAAAGAGCCATTATACTACGAAAGTGATGTTTTCGAAGGTTACTTAATACCTTGGAGAACTTGGTATGGCTTTGATGGTGAAGATAGTGTTAAGGTTGGAAGATTTAGATCGCACCTGGAGAATCAACTAGACGAATTTTTCAAGGATGATTATGAGAAAGAAGCATTATTTGTTGATTGGTTAGGGGAAGACAATTTTGAATATCTTAACTTGGCCGATCGTAAACAATATAGTGAAATCTTTTCTAACCGATATGAAAATGGAGAAGCTTGTATCACCGTTTATTCCGATTTCTTGAGGATAACTTTGGGAAATTATATGAGGGATGTTGGTTTTAATGACCCTTCCCAAATGTGTAAATGGATAAAAGGTGATGCTATTCCAATCTTTGAAAAATTAAAATTGAGAGGATTATGTCAGTAACCCACGGCTGAAGCCGGTGGGCTTGTTCAAAAAAAAACAGGCTGATGCATACTGATTAGTCTAAGTGATAACTATACTTAATATAGTTTGAACTACGTTATGTGTGAATGTAAGAATGTTATCTCGTATTTAACTTCTTATACAATAGGTACCTATGGGTGTAAATTATCTTCCAAGCCTGTAGCTCTACGGTTATTGATTAAACAGTCCTGTTGGGTAGGGACAGTGTTAATAACAATTAAACCACGCAATAACATTGACGATGGGAGTACTACCTTTAAAGTTATTGATCATAGTAATATGATTAGTAATGATAAAGTGTTTTATTGTTAAACAATTTTTAAATTAAAATGAAAGTTTATGTATTAAGTAAAGAAGGAAAACCAATTATGCCCACCTCTAGAGGAGGTAGGGTGAGGTGGCTTTTAAAAATAGGAAAAGCCAAAGTTGTAAGGACTATTCCCTTCACTATTCAGTTATTAGAAGAGGATAGAAAATATTATACTCAAGAGATTAATTTAGGTATAAAACCTGGGTCTAAAGAATTGGGGATATCTGCTACTTCAGAAAAAGAGGAGCTATTCTGTGCATCTGTAAAATTAAGAACAGATATAGTAAATCTCCTATCTACTAGAAGAGAGCAGAGAAGAGCTCGCAGATCTCGACTTCGATATAGAAATGTCAGGTTTATAAATAGAGTTAAAACCAAAAAACCTGGTTGGATAGCTCCCTCTATTCAGAATAAGATTCAATATCATATCAAGATAGTAGAATTTGTCAATAAGATTTTACCTATATCTAATATGATATTTGAAATAGCTATCTTTGATATTCAGAAGATAAAAAATCCTAGTATCAGTGGAGTACAATATCAAGAAGGGCCACAAAAAGACTTCTGGAATGTTAGAGAATATGTTTTACATAGAGATAATCATGTATGTCAACATTGTAAAGGTAAATCTGGGGATAAGATTTTAAATGTGCATCATATTGTATCTAGGAAAACTGGTGGTAATTCCCCAGGAAACCTGATTACTTTATGTAAGACTTGTCATAAGGACTATCATGAAGGTAAGATTAAGTTATCCATCAAAAAGAGTAAGTCTTATAAAGATTTAACATATCTTAATATAATGAGGGATAGATTATATCAAGAGTTATTAAAGAGATATGGGTTTATCTATACTACCTATGGTTACCAAACTAAATGTGATCGTATATCTAAGGGACTATTGAAGAGTATTGATATTGATGCTTATGTTATTAGTTCTGGTGATATTAATCCTTTATTAAGTGATACTATATATTGTATCAGTCAGGTTCGACGACATAATAGACAAATACATAGATCTAATATTTTGAAAGGTGGTAAACTTAAGAAAAATCAAGCTGACTATAAAGTCTTTGGTTACCGTCTTAATGATGTAATTAAGTATCAAGGGAATCGATATTATATAGGTGGTAGACGAAGTAGTGGTAATTTCAATATTAGATCATTAGAAGGGGATCGTAAGCTAGATATCTCCTATAAGAAATTGAGATTTATGTATGAGGCAAGACGATTGTTTATGTATAATCAAAGAAGGAATGTTACTCCAATTCCTCCCACATCTAAAGCAGTGGGTATCCATGGAGTGTAAATCATGACATTGACCAAAACTACCCAGACGTTGGTGCTTGAAAGATATTCTCGCATCTTAGTTCCACTTCCTCCCGTACAATCAATTAAGGATGAGGTAGGGAAACTTGTGGAAGATGAATTTAAGATCATTCCAGAATATATAGAGACTGACTGGTGTGAAGGTTATGCTATTAGCTGGAGATCCTGGTATGGTTTTGAAGATTGTTTGAGGTATCCTAGCATGCGATCTTTCTTTCCTCTCCGGTTAAAAAGAATTATTGATGATTGGCTGGATGAAGATGAGGATATGCAAGTGATTGAGTGGATAGATGAAGAAAGATGGGAATGGTTAGACGTTGTGAAAGATTATGCTGAAATTTTCCACGCCATATATCCTCATGAAATTCAACTATATTCTGAGTCTATAAGTATTGGTAGTAATCGAAGAAGACCGCAGCAAGAGATAAGGAAGTATGGTTTTGATGAGCTAGAGGAAAGAGAGGAGTTATATTTAGTCTTCAGGATTTTGGCTCGTCGTGGTTATTGGAATTGTTCTGATCTTATTGTGGACACTCGACGTAACCAATTTTATGAGAAGATCGGGTTTAATTTTGCACTGCCTTTCTAGAAAACACAAGGGCAGTCACGGTGTATGGGAGGCGGAAACTCTACACCGTATTTTTTTTCTTGTGTGTTTATTAATCGCAGTGCTAAACCTCAAACCCGCGAATTCCTTAATAATGGAGAGTTAATTAAATAAGTGACAAAATTCTCCAAACAAAGTTAAACAAATGTCAAAGAAAAATGATGATTAAAAAAGTAAGGGATTATTGTTAGAAACAGAAACCGTAAGTCTGATGGTAACCCAAATTCAAATCACACCTTTCTCCTCCAGTTACGGTTGGATAAGGAGAGGGTACAAAACCAATTTTAAGAACAAATGGATTGGAAATTAGTTTGTGAGGTTGGATTTAAGGTTCTAACCGCAGCAGTAGCAGGGGCCGCCGTTTTTGTGGGTATTAGTAAAGCAATGACTGAGAGTGACGCAAGGAAGAAAGCACCAAAGCCAGAACCGGGACATGAAAATCCTGGAGGAGGTTGTGTATTTGATCCTTGTCAGCCACCCATGCAATGTCAACAGCAGCAGAATGAGCCAATCGTTCTGACATCTATGAGGGCAACTCAGGATAGTTGTAGTAAGTTGCTTGCATTTGTACAGTCGCTCACATTGGTCACTGAGAATCTGACAAGAATTTTTGGAGGTAGTACACCACAGCCCGGATCACAGATGTATTGCCAAAATCCCTGGTCTTATCGACAGCCAGTAACAGGATGTAATGGACAGACAGTTTTTACAAGAGTTAGTCCGTTTATAATAGAGGCTGGTCCTGTTCCAAACGGTCGATTCTACCCAGGCTTCTAAAGTCTGTTGGTAGTCTCTTCGGGCAACCAAGAGAAACACAAGTAAAAGACTAGGATAATAAAATAATATTTTGATCTCCTATATTCCAACCGGGGAGATCATGGGAGGTTAACATAGGTTGCCTCCTTTAGTTTTCGAAACATGAATGAATTAGATTATAAAATTTTTAAAGAGAAAGGAATATTAATAGTTCCTGGGTCGGGAGTTTCTTCAGAGAAATTAACGATGGCTCTAAAAGTAGAATTAGCCAGAAATTTTGGAGTTTGTCTTAAGGATAGTGATGAGATTTCTGATGAATTTGTAATGGAATTCTTTTGGCGGCTGTCTAAAAGAGAAGAGCTAAAAAGTCAACCCTATTTTCCAATTATTCTTCCAGTAAATAGGGATGGGGTTGACGTAGGGGATTTACTTAATCGACCATCTACGGCAATTGTAATATCTAGAGCTTCTTATATTTCTTCAATACTAAGTTCGAAAAATCCAGATCAACTAGAATTAGAGTGGATATCTGGAGAGATATACGACGGGCCTACAAAATTACTGACTAAGTTTTTATCTGTATTTTTAAAGAAGGGTAAAATTAGAGCAGGAAGAGTAGAGAGAAAGAGGTTTATGGATGCTTTAGAAAGAATATCTGATGATGCTTCTGTTTATAAAACCGATTTATTGGACTTATGGAAAAAGGTGGCGCTCTGGATACACCCCTCTGAATATCCTGAATATCCACATGCTCAATCTTATCTGTTTTGGAAATTAAGGTCTCCAGATAAAAAAGAGCCTGAGAAACCAAAGCTGAGGAAACTAATGTGGAAAGGTTGGGAAGAAGGCAAAGATTTTGATGTTTTCGAATCTTACATAGATCAACCTAGAATAACTGTCAAAGATATTCTCATTAGTATCAGAGATTATGAGAGATGTCCTAGAGTATCAAGATGGAAAAGAACTGAAGGAGTAGAAATAGGAAAAGAAAAGACGGGACAAGAAGAGACGGAGGTAGTAGATCTTATACTTCTACAACTTAAAGAGAAATTATTAGGGATGTTAAAACCAAAGAAAGCAAACTTGAAGATTCCACCATCTTTTTATAAAGTCCCCGCACATTCTATCTTAAAACATCCATTAGTTATAGCAGATTCTCCAATAGATGATGCAGTGACTAGTTTTAAGATTACAGCAACCGCACCAAAGTATGTATATATCTTGACTTATGATTTGAAGGGTAATGAGCAGTGTATAAAAGAGTGGAAAGACTTAGATCAGGATTTTCTCATCGTTGGATATCAGGTGGGAGGTTGGCATAAAACTTCTTTAGTGGTGTCCTTTTATGATGCCTCCGGAAATGCAATCGAGAAGGGTAAGATAAAAGTTTCAGAAGAAGTTAGGTCTCTTGTCTTATTCGGATATAATTCATCAACTCGCACTTTAAGGTGGTTAGGAGAGCCAAGTAAAACATTCTATGCTGGAATACCGTCAAAAATTAAAGACTGGAAGAATGTATGGAATGTGGTGATGGGGAGAAAACCAATCTTGAGTCTAGGAGAAATGGCTGAAAAGATGTATGATAATCCGGAGAAACCTACAGAAGAATTAACTGCAGAAAGAATTAGAATTGATTTAGGATTATGAGTATACGAGAAGAATATTGCGAAGAAGCGAAGAAGTTACTTAGCAATGAAAGATCGATATTTGATTGTGCAGAAGATGTCATGTTTACCATCTACTTACGTGAATGTTTCTTGACGATTCGTGGAGACTTAAACAGTGGAATAAAAACTAAAGATGGATTCTACACGAAGTTGACAGAAATTAGAGAAGGAGTAAGAGATGGTTGGAAAGAAAAGAGAGCTGGGAAATAAAATCCTAGCTTTTACTTTGTCTTCTGAATTCCTTATATATGTTAAAGAAAAGATTATGTGTTTAATAATAGAAAATAATATTGAAGGTTATGTACTAGAAGAAGACTTAACCGTATTCAAACAGTTAGAAGGAAACGATAAGGATGGCTATCGAACTCCATGTCAGGGATGGGAGGTTGAACTTGGAAAATTATTGAAACCAGATCAACCAGAACCTGAAATATCTGATTATGGATTTAAGAAACAAATTAATGGAGGTGCTATTCATGCCTATCTAAAGGTTGGTGGTAGAAGTAGTATTCATAAAGCCGTCATTCCAAAAGGATCAAGAGTATGGCTCCAGGATGACCTTTCCGAAATTGCAGCTACTCAAATGATTATAGAACCTGAAGAAGTAACTGTAGGAGAAACAGATCTTAGTCGATTTCTAGAAGGTGCTGCAGATGTTTGGCTTAAGAGTGGTGAGCAGAAGAAAATAACTGATTCTTACAATAAAGATGATGTTGTTGGATTTGTATTGAAGAGTGGAAAAATAGTATCAGCCAACTTTAATCCTACAACGACAGTATTTTCTAATGATCCACTTACTGAACAGACAGAACAGACAGATTTTGAAATTGCTAAGAAAGACATGAATGGTCAGGCCAATACAGAAAGATTAAAGAAAGAATGTAGTGGATCAGGCCTTAAGGCAATTGATGGTCTGAAGGATAATGAATATCTTCCTTCTATGGGTGAACTCATGGAAGCTTTCTGCGAGTTAGAGTCTGTAAACTTAAGTAGACAATTTTTAGGTCTTACTCTTATTCCTCATATTTGGTTCTGGACATCCACTGTAAGAAGTAATGAAAATATGTGGATTGTGGACAGTAATGGTGACACGGATTGGCGCTACTGGGACGACTATTCCAGGCGCGACGTTTACGTTTTGGCTTTCTTGAGGAAGTGACGAAGGAACGTATTGTTGATGAGGGAAGCTTGAAGCGGACCGAAAAGTCTTGGAAGAATTGGTTAAAGTCATGGAAAGAAAAAGTTATAACGAATTAGAAATCTACACGGAGATATCCCTCATGTCGAAAGAACTGAGGGATTCTATTTTGCAGATGAAGAGGTATTATAGGTTTGACGTTGGAGATGAAATTAGGTCATTGCTTCGAGAGCTTAAATACTTAATTTCTGACATCCACCAAAAACCTAATACATGTAAATATCTCCCATTATGTGAACTCCAGTCAAAATTAAATCACCTAGAAATTGCCCTCTCTGATTGTTTGGAAGATAGAGCATTAAAGTTGGAAGGAAGATATAATATTTCTTCTCCGCTTTCTAGGTTGGCCATAATAAAAAGACAGGCAGAATCTTGGAAATCATATATTGGAGATAAATATGGAAAGCAAGAAGAGTAGACTACATATCAAACATCTCCTAAACCTGAGGTGGTGGTCTAATGAGCTAGAATTATTTTATAGTAATATTTAAGAATTCGAAAGGGTGTTATGCAGTCGGGAAGAACGATCGCTAAAGAGGGAAACCTTTAATAACATAAGATGTGGATTGTGAACAGTAATGGTAACACGAATTGGAACAACTGGAACAACTATTACAGGAACAACAATTACGTTTTGGATCTTGGGTTCTTAAAAGGTGAGAAAGGGCATTTAAGCCTTTTCTTTTTTTCCTTACTTGTGTTATGATTACTTATGGAGAAATAGAAAAAGCATTTATAGATTGTTACAAAAAGAAAAAGAAAACACCAGGAGCAGAAAGGTTTATTATGGGAGGATATCACACAAAACTTCTTGAACTAACTGATGATATAAATTTCCGGACTTACACGCCGCTTCCTTCTACTGTTTTCTATATTAACGATCCAAAGCCAAGAGAAATATTTGCCGCTGATTTTAGAGATCGTATTATACATCACCTAATTATTCGAGAACTTATGCCTTTATTTAAATCCTATTTTATTCCCACTTCTTTTTCTTGTATGCCCGGGAGAGGAACTTTGGCGGCGGTATTCATGATGTCTAAGTTTTTGGAGGAATCTGTACAACGTGGATGGTGGGTTATGAAAATGGATATACAGTCTTTCTTTATGGGAATTAGGAAATCGGTTTTAGCGGATAGACTAGAAGAGTTCATAAGGCGGGAGTATCGGGTTCAAAGAAAATTGGGAGATCTTGTTTGGTTATCTAGAATTATTACGTTGTTAGATCCCACCTCCAATAGTCACATCATAGGAACCCGCCAATCTCTACCTCCCGGAAAATCTTTGTTTGACTTACCTCGTGATTTTGGACTTCCTATTGGTAATTATTCATCTCAAGTTTTCGCTAATTTCTTTCTAACTCCTCTTGACTATTATATAATGAGGGAACTTGGGTTATGGATGTATGGGAGATATGTAGATGATTTCTTGGTATTCGGTCCTAGAGAAACCCTGAAAGAAGTTGCACCAAAGATTAGGGAATTTGCTTGGGAAGAACTTGGATTGGTTGTATCTCCTTCAAAATTCTACCTTCAACCTTCCCGCCATGGAGTTAAATTTGTCGGATCTTTTATCATGCCGGGAAGAATTTATGCAGGAAATCGAGTGAGAGGTGAATTAGAAAAAGTATTACATCAGAAAAAGCCAACTTTAGAAACAGCTCAACATTTTCAGGCAGTAGTAAACTCATATCTTGGCCTTCTCTCACATTTTTCCTCTTATAATATCCGGCATGAACTTTTATCCGACCTTTCCTTATCATGGCTGGATTATTTTGAAGTTGATGAAAACTATAAAAAGATAAACTTGAAAACCTTATATACGAAATAGTGAATAAAACAAAATTATATAAAATATGAAGACATTAGTTATAGTAGATTTACAGAAAGATTTTTATGACCCTTCTGGAGCTTTATATGTGAGGGGTGGTGAAAAAGTGGTAGAAGAAATCAGGAAATTAATCTTGACGGACCTACAAATTAATCAAGTCATCTTCACCGTTGATTGGCATACCCCTGAGGATTATAGCTTTAAGAAAAACGGTGGAGAGTGGCCGGTACATTGTCTTCAGTATAGCGAAGGAGCATCTCTGGCCAAGGAAATTATGGAAGCAATCATGTATCGTGGTTTTACTTCTATCGACGGTTCTTATTATAAAAATGAAGAGACCGATGTTAACAAATTCTTCCTGTCAAATTCTTACGATGTATTCCAGAAAGGTGATATACCAGGGGAAGAAGAGTATGGGGCATTTCGGGAGGAACCAGAACAACAAGAAGGAGATGAAGATGTATGGTGTATGACTGGTGCTTCTGGAGATAGCTGTGCATACCTAAACGTCCAGAATGATGTGGTGGTATGTGGTTTGGCTGGAGATTATTGCGTCCTTGAAACTGCTAAAAACTTGAAGGCTGTGTTAGAGGAAGGTGAGGGTGCAGGAAAACTTATGATGTATCTCCCAGGAATTGCTAGCATAGATGACGGTACCAAACTCAAGGAATGGATGGAGAAAGAAGGAATTAAAGAATATATTAAATAAGTGAAATATGAACGATTACAAGAAGATTTTTGAGAGTAGCGTAACCGGACTCTTGACATACCTGAAGAAGAATGGTTTGGAGTCTATGGTGTTAGGTATATCAGGGGGAATTGATTCTTCGGTTTGTGCGGTTATTTGTGCGGAAGTAATCAAGCGAGATCCTACCCTGTCTTTCTACGGCGTATCTCTTCCCTGCACTACAAACACAGAGGGAGAAACTAGTACTGCAGATCTTATCGGAAAAGCATGGGTACAAAATTTCTGGACTCATGAAATGCAGACAGAATTTGAAACTATAGAAAGATGGTGTGTAGGAGGTGCAGGTTCTTCCACGCCGATTTCACAGGGTAATATTAAGGCGCGTCTAAGAATGATATACCTGAGAAATTTGGCTGGACTGAAAAAGGGTATTAGCATTGGAACTAGCAACCTAACAGAAGAGCTCACAGGATTTTTCACAATAGCCGGTGATGTTGGAGATGTAGACTTGATCGCTGAACTCTGGAAACATGAAGTTTATGGTTTGGCGAATTGGATGTTGGAAAATGTGGCCGAGAGCGAGGAGCAGAAAGAATCACTCAAACGTTCTATCGGCTTAACCCCAACAGACGGAAATGGAGTGAAAGAAGGTGGTGATTTAGCTCAGATTGCTCCCTCCTTGAAATCCTATGAAGAGCTGGATGAAATTTTAATGACCGCTCTCCAGTATAAAGGGAAACCGACGGAAGCTAATCTATATCTCCTAAATCTTGTGACTGATAAATATGGAGAGGATACAGTGGAACAGGTAATGAGACGACATAAGGGAAGTGAATTCAAACGTAAACCTCTCCCTGTTGTGCTGGAATTGGAGGGAATAGATAGAGGAGAACCAAAAAAAGAGGACCTACTAAAACACGTAAGTCCTGGAAAATAAATCTTAGAAGGAAGTGGATTATTCATCTGCTTCTTTCTTTTTTATTCTCGCTCCAAACCATTTTTCAGCCAATGTTTTATTTAGTCCTCCACCAAAAATAAAGATAGAATCACAAAATAAAAACCAGCCAACCATCCAAAGGTCACTGTCTAAGGTTCCATCTTTTAAGCCATCATATAACAAGACAACTCCAATTACAATCCCTATAAAAGAACCAACTATAACAGAACAGACAAGACCAAATGATTTACTACTATCTCCAGAGTCATTCCGGATTAGTGATTTTAAATACCTAAACATAAAAATAAAAGATGTGTGATTTGTTTTATTCGTCACATATCTTCTCTCGCATATAAGGTTTTTAGTCTAGGATAAACGTGAAACTTAATCTTCATCTCGTTCAAACCAAAATTTTCTTGTTCCAGTCACCCTTTCAAACTCCTGGCATAAATATAGACAACCTTCAAAATTGAGTGAGCAATATTTACAGAAACTATCAGTATGTGATGGATTAATTCGCACTCTTAGTTTTATTCCTCTTCTTTTATTTCTGATCAACTCTGCTTTTTCTTTTCCTCTCGATTTTATTTTCATCATTCCTTTCTTATTGTAAAACTCCGAGGAAGACTTAGGTTACCAGAACAAATCGCCTCAGATATAATTCTCGAACACACACAATGAAGAGAAGTACAAACCGAAGAATACATACAAGAGGAAGAACAACCATCTTTATCCTCTACAATCTTTATCTTAATTCCACTCTTTCTCTTCTTTCCGTGTTTTATTAGATATATTAATTTCTCACGATCTATCTCTATAATTTTCATCCGATATTAATAAAGTATAATTCCTCTTTTTCATAGTGATATTTAGCAATTATTCCGGACTCTGCCATTCTTTCACATATCGATTTATCTTTTCCCCAAGCTAAACAAACTTCGAAAAGAGCACAAGCAATACAACCGTCCTCATTCTTCCACCCTTCCTTAACTTTCTTCAATACGTGTCTTTTATTCCTCGAGATCAATATTATATTTCCCTCACGCCTATATCTCATATTATCTATAAGGCATTAACGTTTTGCTGTGTGAGAGAAAACAGAGGGGACAGATTACACAAGTTTTTCTTTACGGCCAAAGTAAAATATAGAGAATTTTACGATGATATCCTTGTGTGTTGTTATTAAGGTGTGGAGAAATACGGCCGTTAGAAAATCACACCTTCTCCTATTATCCCTCTGTAAAAATCACACAGCGTCAAATCCTTATATACGGTAGTTAACAAAAAGTAAAAGTAAAGCCATTTGAAGAGAGGTTGTCTGTGAAGATCATCTCTCTTTTTTTATCTAAGTAATTTTTTAAATTAAGTTTTAGTTCAAGCCTAAAACGATGAAATGCTCTTCTCTAGCCCTTAACACCTTATACTAGAGAGAAAGGAGATTGGAGGAATAATGGCCCTGATCTCCTTGAATAAACGATGAATAAAAACAAAATTTTATGGATGAAAATAAAATTGAATATTTAAAATTTCCAGAGAATATTAGAGCTCGAGTAGGAATGTACCTAGGCTCTAATCAAAGAGATGGAATTTTTTCAGCTTTTAGAGAAATCATCGATAATAGTACAGATGAAGTGGGAGCAGGTTATGGAAATGTTGTTCACGTAAGTAATAATCTTGGTGGTTATTGTTATGTGGCGGATGATAGTAGTCGAGGGATGCCAATTAGGATGAGTAAAGATGTTCCTGATCGCACTGAGGCTTACTTATCAATTTCGGAACTCCACACTTCAGGAAAATTTCAAGTTGGAGATATTGGAAGAGTAGGTCTTAATGGAGTAGGATCATCAGCAACAAATGCAACCGCTTCTATTTATGCTCTTTTGGTTAGGGTCACAGAAAAGAATTATAAGGGTTCTATTCCAGAAGTTGAGAAAGCATGGAAAGAGTGTGGACCAAGGCAGAGAGGAGAACTTTACTATGTTGTAATTTGTGAAAAGGGTTATAAAAAATTTGAGTCTTGTTTACTTTTGAAAGACATTGAAAAAATGTTGTATGGAAAGAAGACAAAAAGTATGATCCCTCGAGGAATGACAACTATAGTACTGTTCAAACCAGATCCAGAAATTTTTGAATGTGATAATTTAGTACCAGAGATCCCCTATACTAACTTAAATTATTTCTTACTAATTCAACAGAGATTTTTTGGTAGAAAGAAAGTTAGAGTTATTGTAGACGGTGAGGATATTAAATGTAATTTCAAACCTTTTAAGTATGAGATTGCAACAACGATTAAGCCGAAGGATCCAGAAAGCCCAAATAAAGAAATTGGTGTATACTTGACTTTTGAGGGCGATCCGGAGTTGGGGAAAACAGATAAAGATATGTTTGCTTCTGCTAATGGTCTAGATTGTAAAACTGGATTCCATGTTAATTTGGCAAGAGCAGCATTCAAATCTGCTATAAGATCACAATATAAGATAACTCACGAGGATGCTTTACAGGGTCTTAGGTTTGGTATCGTTATTTTAGGCAATGATTTCGTCTTTTCGAGCCAGACTAAGGAAAGCTTGCGTGCCATCACAAAAGTAAAGATGGAAGACTTCAATCCTCTCGTAAAAGAAGTAGAGAAGATATTTAAAAAGAATCCAGAATATTGGGACCTTCATTTTGAAAAAGTTAATCAATTCTGGGATGCACATAGATCAATTGGAGCTGCAGATAAAGCACAAAAGATGATCGATGCAACTTCAGGAGTATCTTCTTATCGAGCAAAAGCAGATTATCCAAAAACATTTGCTGATGCTACTAGCAAAGATAGAAGTCAATGTGAGTTATTCTTGGTAGAAGGAAATTCAGCTCAATCTTCTCTAGTAATGGGTAGAAAAGACACAAAGTATTTTGCATGTCTTGGCATGCGCGGAAAGATACTTAATGTAACAGATAAAAGCGTAGACCGTGCCCTTGAATCTAAAGTAATAAATGATATATTTAATATTATTGGTTTAGGGCTTGATATAAATTGGGTAGGCAAAGACGCAAAAACCTATGAAGAGGCTCATGAGATTATTATGAAGCGTTCTAGATTTTCCAAGATAGTGATTGCCACCGATGCCGATGCAGATGGAAGTGCAATTTTTAATGAGATAGTATATCTATTTTCAAAATTTGCTAGTTTCCTTCTTACACATAAAATGGTCTACCGTGCTATGTCCCCTTTGTTTAGAGGATATAGTAAAACAACTGGAAAAATTACATACTATTATCCTGATGATCCTTATGATATTAAAACAGGATTTCCTTTGGATTTAGATATCAAGAAACATTATGATCGATGGAAAGGTCTATCAAGTCTAACTCCAGAGACAGGTGAGGTTTATGATTCTTTTTATAATCCAGCCACACGAAGATTAATTCTTGTGACACCTGAAGGAATAGAATATAGTATGAAATTAAATGAGGATATCAACGAAAGAAAGAAATTATTATATAATAAAGGTATTTTGAGCAATCCTTACAACTTTACAGATATTTAAGATATGCCAAGAAAGAAAAAAGAAGAGGTAGTTGAACCAAAGTATAGAAAGATTGAAATTCTTCCTATAGGTAAAGCTACAGAAGATGCAATATTAGATGCAGCGTCTTATATAGATAATCAACGAGCAATAGCTAATGTAAATGATGGATGTAAACCGAGTTATCGACGTTTGATTTGGTCTGCTCTCCAATTTCCTAAAGGAGTGATGCAGCCAAGTGTTCAGATAATAAATAAAATGTCTGATTTTCATCCCCATTCTTTAGACAGCGTGCGATTTCTTCAGGCATCAATGGTAAGAAGTGGTATATTTCAGGGGGCTGGAGCGTTCGGTATGACTTCCATTCTAGGGGATGTTAAAGAACCTGGTGCACCTCGTTATACAAAAACAAGATTAAGTGATCTATATTATGACATCTTGACACCTCTTATACCAGATGTTGAAAAGGTTGAATCACCAATTGGACCAGAAGAGATTACCTATTGCCCCACCGTATTCCCGCTTTGCTTATTCTTTCGTGGATTGGTATCAGGAATTGGCTATGGGATTTCTACTGTATATCCATGTTTCAGCCCAACTTCGATGTATCAGGCTTATATAAATAATAATCCAATGTTACTAGAGCCTAATGTAAATATTCTGATGGACAAAGAGAATTCAGAATTACAGAGTTTATGGGAGACCGGTAAGGGGAGAGTTATTTATGCATATAAACTTAGCCCTTATACAGATGAAGCCGGAAAGCAGGGATTTATGTTTGAGGGTGATACTTACATCTTTACACCAAATTTGAGGAAGATTAATAAGTTTGTAGAGGCAGGTCAAGTATTTATTGATGATTATACTGATGTTAATGGTCCTAAGATGTTTGTAGGTCTAGTAAATAATAGAGGTATAACATTAGATAAATTAGAGACCTTATGTAGACAATGTTGTTATGATGCCACTGTTTATCAATTAAATGTGACGGATGGATCTACATGTTTTAGAATACCTCTTAAAGATTGGTTGCATCATACTTACACTAACTATATAAATTTATTAGTGAAGGTTAACAACAGAAAGATAACAAAAACTGAATTTGACATCGCAGTAAATCAAACTCTTCCCGTTATTGCTGACTATATCTTGAATAAAAATCCTAAGGCAACAGATAAAGAGTTGATAACAAAATTAGGGATATCACAAGAAATAGTTACGTCTGTTATGGGAAAGCCAATCTCATATCTGCGAAATAACAAGGATACTGCGGACCGAGTTAAAAATTTGAAAGCTAGATTAAAAGAGCTGAAAAAGTTTAACCCGAAGGTATACGCAGAAGAAATCATTAAACGTTTATAAATATGGAAAAACAGAAAAAATGTAGATATCAGATTTGTTTTAGAGGGGAGACAGAGGATGCGTTTCCTGTTGATTGGGATAAGCTGAATGATGATATTTTTGATAATATCCTCCCTGAATATATTTATAATGTGTTTTCTCTAAGTAAGGAGGGACATTTGGGAGTAAAAAGTGTAGTATATTTTCGGCCTGTCAAGAGATTCGAAAAGCATATAATTCCAATCAAGGCAGCCGGTAACATAATTTTTGGTGTCTAACGAGGTGATACATTTTAATGGTTTAGATTCTATCATTGAGTCTATCTACCTTGAGGATCGATTAGGGAGTAGGATTGGGGATTGTAATGTGTTTGTTAATCCAGAGAATACAAAATATCTAGTTGGCAAATTGGTTATTATTAATTCCTTATCCTACCCTCCTGAATTAGTGTCGGACCTGGTAGATAATGGAAACAGTGTAATATCTAGAATTAAGACTGGGGTTGATGGAGTTCTCTTACAGCCTTACATTATTCGAGTTTCTGAGGGGATAATGTATAATGGAAGAGTAGTTAGTGGTAAAGTGAGTGAGAATGAGATACTTCAAGATTACTGCTCATTTCCAGACTCTACTCTATATTTCCCAAAGCTAGATCCTCAATGTTATGATGTTATGGATGCTGGAGGAAATCTTACGGCTTTAGGTTGGGCATTACATCAAGTTGGAGTTAAGGTTAGAAACGGTCTTAATTTTCCTCACCTCGATTTGATTAAACTTGGGAAGATTGTGGAGCGCTGAAATCCTTATATATGTAATGAGAATAGAGAACATTACAATAAGTGAGAAGAAGAAAATCAAGAGAGAAGATAAGTGTTGAATTCTGGAGGTGAGAGACCAGATGTGAGTTCTAGGTTTAGGCTTAGAATTCCCACACTTATTTTTTTTTCACGCCGTAATTTCCTGTGTGTTTATTCCCTCTTAAAATTCGAATTTTTATTTTATGCTGGAGGAAAAAGGTTGAGAAATAAAAAATCATTTATTACACAGGAGTTTCACGGCGTAATCCTTATAAGTGTGATGATATATGTTGCAGAATATTATTTAGTTAATCGGAATACTAAGATAACTGTTAGAGGTGCCATATTATATCATAAAGAGGAAGATCTGGATAGAGAAGAAAATATTCTTGTGATTTTTCATACTAATTGTTTTTTACTAGGATATCCAAAGAGGCCACAAAGGAGAAAAATTTGGGAGAAGCTTGTTTGGAAAATTCCGGGTTCAAAAATTTTAGTGGAGAAAGTAGGTAAAGAGAAGGAAGAAAACAAAAGAACTTTTATGAACTCTATAATATCTAAAGATCGGAAAGTAACAAAAGTCGAAATGGAGATGATAAGAAGTAAATTAGTACTACTATATTATGTAAAAGATCTTGATATATGGTTAAAAGAGTTATGAAAAATAGTAGAAGATATTATGGGAGGAGTTGAATTCATAGGGATATATAAAGGAGGGGGTGAAATTAGGGATGCAGTTAGAGGTGTTATTATTGATTCTGGCTGCGTCACTGAGTCTCTAATGGTTTTCCATCTGGGAGGTACTATATGGAAACGATCTGGAAGAAAGAAAATCTTGAAAAAAGTTTTGAAAGATAGCGTCATAGTTCAAAGATACTCTAAGATAAGATTTCAGTTAATAAAGGTTTTTGATAGAGCAGTGTCGACAGAAGAATTAGAAAGAAAAATTGAATATAATAAAATATATAGAACATGGAAAGAAGAGGTATCAAGGCAGGAGAATTAGCCGCAGAGTTAATGAAAAATCCTGAGGCTCCCGTATGGTGTGGTGCTTGGAATGGATATGTGTCGACTTATGCTGTAGTGGATCGTGTCTTTAAGTTTGAATACGAAGTAGTAAGTAATGATTTCTTTGGTACTCCCGGAAGAATGGATAAACGTCTCTTTGATAAAAATGTGAAGGAGGTGTTTTATGTAGGGAGTGATTTCGGAAGAGTGCCAAATCCTGACGTTGATCTTGGGGATGACAACATTGATTATCCTATTAATGAAATCAACGGAAAAGAAGGGGATCCTAACTTAGTATGGGAGATGTCTGGATTTGAAAGTGAGGATGAAGGAAAGACTTGGAAAAAAGATGGAGATGGTTGGGAAGTAAGGTATGATACGGAAAACCTGACCTTAGATGCTAATAATTTCAGGGAGTCACGTCGGTTTATTGGAAAAGTTGAGGGAATTGAAACTCTACGAAATATTATAGAGGTTCTTAAAATAGATCTTACTATATGGACATGATATTTATTAGACAAGACGGAAATTTTCTAGGTCATGAAATAATTGAAGAACTAGAGAAGAGAGGTGGAAAGAATATTTATGGTTTATCCGGAAATACAAGAGGAAGATTTTACACACTTTCTCCAGATTTTTACATTATAGAAGTTGATGTCTGTCCTTGGAATTATAGAGAGGTTAGGAGAATTGATGATGAAATCGTAGAAATACAGCCAAGAATTATATTCTCAAAAAATAAATTACCTATTATTGACTATGGAACAGAAGGATAAAGAATTATTATTGAAAGATCTTTGTGCAAGATTGTTCTATGGTGTGAAAGTTTGCATTAAGATACCGAACCATCAAGAGAAAATATTTGAGGAACAGATTGGAGACCTAAAAGAACTCACAAGATACGGTGGATATTTAGTCAATTCAAAAGGAATAGATTATAGGTCTTTTAATCTTGACATTAAACCCTATCTTCGTCCAATGTCTTCTATGACTGAGGAAGAAGCAGGAGAATATTTTTCTATTTGTACTGGCTCTATACGAGGTGATATGATTGCTAAAATTGATTTTTATATTAAACATCATTTTGACTTTAGATTAACGTCTGAAGGGTTGTCTATGATAGAAGCTGGACTTGCATTGGAAGCACTAAATGGAATGTATAAATAAAAATAGAGAGGGACATTTAAAATCCTTCTCTACTTTTTCTTCTTGCCAGTCTCTTTGAACACATTTTTGGTCATGACAGGAAATTTCTTTTTGATTATCTCCTTATCAAATAACCATAACTTATACCTCTCACCAATTTCCGTAAGCTTAAACTCATCATTAAGGATTGTTATCTTAAGGAACTCGGCAGCATATGAATAAGAGTGATAATCATAGAGGAGCCATCTTTTTATTTTCATAGGCACCATCCATTTTCTTTTTATTCCAATCCCATCCAATGCCCCCAATATATACATCACTGGTTTTTCTTTAGGGGATAGGGTGTAGAAGAGAAGAATACCAACTCTTATTCGATCTTCCCCTTTATATTTTACTATCGCTGCTCTCCAATACATTTCCTCCTCCATATTCTTTTAAGTTTAGCTACCACGTCAATATTAGGAGTATTACAGGGATTATCCAGGCGAGTTTCCCACACTATGTCAGGATAACAGTCTAAAATATACCGTACGATTCCCTGGCTTCTTGATTGTCCTGCTCTACAATGTATCCAAAAATTCTTCCCAATATTGTCCTCTATAAACTTCACAATCTCTTCCGCTTGTTCTTCCCGCAGTCCATAAAAAACATGTCCCTTCCACTCTCGAGAATCACAGGAAAGATCATCAAAAGCCAGATTTAGTACGGTGGGATGAGACTGTGAAAAATAGTGTGCCTCTTCCTCGCCTAAATAATATTCCTGACATTCTTTGGACCCTATGATTGAAATGAATGCAATATCAGGAGGTAGGTTTGTATCACTCCACCCTCTCTGCTCACATTCCATATCAAATTCGCAGTGACTAAAACACCATAAGTTCCTCGTCATATTTTCTTTTGTTTTCATATTCTAACACCACCTGATCTGCCTTGTTCTTAAGTTCCCTGTATAATTCTTCCGAGATCCTAAGTTCTGAAAATCTCATCCCACCAAAATCAGACATATAGGCTTGGAGGTTTAAATCTCTCTTGGTCAATGCTCTCTTAATGCTTAACCTTTTCCTCACTGACACCTTATTTTTCTTAGCTCTCCCACGAAACACATAAAACACATTTCCCATCTTCTTTTCGGTGAGCTTGATTAGGATTTTATTCTTTGTCAGTCGTATCCAAATCTTATGTTTTCCAGTATTCATCTACGTAAATCAAGCTATTAGGAATTTTTGACCTCTCTTTTATGATCGGGAGAATAATAGAGGCCTTAATTTCCTGTTCAAACCATTTCGAATCCTTCATTGCTTCTTCCGTTACTACAATCCCCTCATTATAAAATTCTAGATTAGCCAAACTTGAGTCAGGAATTTTGGTTAACTGTCTTCTCTTTTTGTTCCTACTTTTCCCAACACTATAAGCATAGAGTCTAGTATACCAGTTTCCATCTATGTACTCTTCCTTAAGGTATCGACTCAGGAAAGTTTCATTGGCTATCATAACTTCTCCCGGTTCTATTCCAAGATCACTGAGAAGAATGTAGATATAGAAGAAGCCTGGAGTATGTTGATAAACCCTACACCTTAAGACTCCTCCGATATCCAACATAGAAGTTCCTTTTCGTCAGGTTCGTTTTCAAAATCTCTAAACCTAATTCCACTATATTCTTTTCCATATTCTATTAATAAGGTTTTGAATTCGTCTATCTCAAGGTTATCTTTTAGATTTACTATTGCTATATAGACAAATCCCTTACTCCCTAAAACGGCCTCTACACAGCGAAGGATAATACGTGTGGGAGTCAAGAGGTTAAGATTTCCCGGTGTGACAAGATAAACGAAAGTATCTGCACGTTCCTCATCTGCCGTCTTATAAATCTTTCCCTTCCTTGCTCCTTTCTCCGGTAATTCTTTAAGGCTGGAAAAATTGAAATCAGTGCTCCAAATTTTAGAGGGCTTAGGAATTAGATCGAAGCGCACACCGGACCCATCCACCTCTTCAAGACACACGTAGATCTTCTCTTCGCTGATATCCGGAAACAAAACCTTATCCGCTACAATCGATACTACATGAGAATCGTTTATATCAAGAGCTCGAAATATACCGTCCTGAATTAATTTGCTATATTATTCTAATCATAAATAATACTTAGACTATATCTTTTATTTTATACTCCAAACATATAAAACTTGCCAGTACATAGTCGTTGAATTTAAGATACAAGATCCTAAACTGCTGATTCCTTTTCTTTAAGGTTCCAGCAATACTCAGGCTAATTTCCCAAACAGAGAACATTATCCAGGTCCCTCATCAAAAAACCACTCTTAAAGACAACCTTAATAGTCATCTTGAACAACGTATCTTTATTTACCCAGGGATGATTTATAGGGACGTTTAATCTTTCGACTTGTTCTTTGATATAAGCTTCAGTTTGTTTCGCTTCTCCAGTTTTGTAAATGGTCGCTACTTGTCTCCCGTTTACCCAGGTCATTTTAGCATTATAGAGAGCATTAACTGATAATATCTTTCGTGCTCCCATTACAAAGTTTATTCTATTCTTCATATCATAACTAAAAGAAGAGTAATAGGATTTTCACCTACTACTCTATATATAACATTATGGCTGAGCAAATGGATTAGGTCCTGGTTTTGCACCTCCACCATTCATCATCTGCTTAACCTTTTGATTTATTCCACTCTGCTGCTTGTTATATTCCATTACCATCCTCTCAATATCCTGTGGTGTATATCTAACTTCTTCCTTGATTTGAGCTAACTGTTGATAAACTCCAAATGGGATCTCGAAAAAAGTTCCTTCTATTCTTATTAAATACTTCTTAGTTCCAACTCTTCCTCGACGGGCTTTTGGTATATAAGCCGTATAGACGTGGTTGGGGCATTCAGGAGCAGTTCTTGAAATAGTAACAATAAAGTCAGCAGTTTCTTGTTTACGTTTAGATTCTCCAATACCATCAAGACCTATTAATCCACTCCAATAATTTTGCTTTGCCTGTGCACACATTAGTACTAGTCTTCCTTTCATTGATAATCTAGTATAGTCAGAATAAATCTTTCCATAGTTAGAATACATACTAGATCCAGAATCTTCAGTGCCATCTGAAGCACCTGCATGATTCGCGTCATAATCGACCACCACAACCTCAAAGTCACGCTCTAAAGCATAATCAACAATTTCAGTGGATGTAACTTTACCTGATGGATTTATTGATAGTTCCAAATTATCTCCTGTAACCTTCTTCAGATTATAGAAAATATTTTCCATATTATTGTAAGCCTCAGCAAAGCTACAATTTGCATATATAGCTCCAAGTCGAACAATCCAATCTCGTTCAACCAAGTCACCAAGGGTTACATACAATACCTTTACTCCGCATGATGCAAAGTATAGAGCTAGATTCATTGCAAACAGACTCTTACCTACACCCGGCGGGGCGGAAATTATTCCAATCTGCCCTCTCTCAATTCCATTATGTGGAGGAAATACATCATTTAACCATTGATAATTAGTTCTTATTGCTCCAAGTCCTTTATCTGCCAGTACTTTTTGAATATTAATATCTCCAAAACTGAAAGACTTAAAGGAATCGTTTGCTGAAGTATTAAGACTCGAATCTTTAATGGCTTTATATGCATCCGCCGGAGAGTCTTTGTATCTTTGTAGGGTTTGGTCTATTTCGACTTTTGCAACAACATCCATCAGGAACTTTTTACTGGCATCCATTTGATTTTCTGGATAACTTCTCCATTTGTTGATAGTATCCAGAATCATTTTAGACTCCGCAGTTGTTTTTCCTGTCTTCTGAAGTATTGATCTGAATAGTGGCTCTCCTATGGCATTGTAGTCATAGGTCTTAATTGCTTCTACTAATTCATGAACCAAGGGACTTCCAGATGTATTGGGGTTCGTTGCAAAATAATACTCTAGATGTTTAATATTGTTTTGTGCCTCCTTATACAGAAACGGAGACATCAACGAGTAAAGAAAATCTAAACTTTCCATATTATAAATTTATTTCGTTTATTTCCGAACTTACAATCTTGCAATGACGATAATATGTTTTATACAGGTCCTTTCTGGCCTCATCGGACTTAGAATAGACCGGTATCTTCTTACCTTTAAGGGACTGAAGGGTTATTATATTCATATGATCGGATCTTGCAATACGACCAATCGACTGCAAAACTACACCAGCCTTCAATCCTTCTACTAACAAGATATTTGACAATGAAGGTAAGTCTAAGGCTCTATATCCCGAAGACGTGGCAGGTACAATATCTACTTTTCCAGCCTTTACATAGTCACATGCTTCGGATAATGTAAGCTTAGTCTTATTTCCCTGTAAGTCATAGTAAATATAGCCAAGTCCACAGATCAACAACACCCTGAATGTACCAACAAACCAATTATCTATCCATTCATTCAAGATATTAGTTAGGTTATTGATGGGGATAAATAGTAGCGGATATTTCTTAGCTACCTTTACTATTACCCTACAAACTTCAGGTGTGGTCCATATCTTGGACATTACATTAATATAAACATTTCCTTCATCAGAGAAATCTTCAGCTTCAAACTTAATCATATCTAAAGCAGAAGTCTTAATCTGTATGTCATCTATCTCTTTATTAACAGGGGCTCTATAGACTAAACTAGCTCCAAAAAACTTTATCAAATCTTTATTCCTCAGCACTACATCTGACAAACCGTTATCAAACGTAATTGATTCCGCAGAATTTTTATCTGAAGTGCCTGAGAAACCATACATTCGTTTTACTCCAGTTGCACAAGAATAAATGAATTCACCTGCATCATTTATTGTATATTCAACCTCATCGGCCAAAAGCCAGGTGAATTGTGATATATGTTCCTCTATTTTTGCACGGCCCTTAGGATCTTTAAAATCTTTTCTATTCTTAAGACCACTAGTTATCATACAATCTAGCCTTCCGTCTTTACTTGGAATATCTAGACCAAAGGCACTCTTACAACGTTTCACCAATTCGTCCTGTGCTTTTTTGCCTGGGGTTACTAAAAGAACTGATTCACCCATTGAATAAGCATAATCAGTTAGGGTTGCTATTACTTGCGTTTTCACTTTGTTATCCTATAGGCTCTTTATCCTATAGTTCTCTAGATTCATATTCTCTAGAGGTCGGAATAAATTTTCATCTTTTCAGATGTCGGATACTCGTGGTGAGATTATATTTATTCACTCACTATTCTCTACAGTACTCTCTGAGCCTTTCGCAATCTCAGGAGTTACCTCGGCATTAGCATCGCAGCTTTCACCGATTTTATCCGATGTTTCACTGTTATGTAATTTACACAGTGTGGCATAATTCTGTCGTTTTCGTTCTAGATATATAGTTGCATTTTCATACAATTTATATCCGACTTGATCCGCTTTATTAGCTGAACAAGACATAACATAGATGTTTTTTCTCTTAGTTATTTTATTAAATTGCGGAAAATATTTTTTAATTCCCTCTAATACATCTAATGTTCCTAGAACACTTATTCTCATTCTATGCCTTTTTCTTCCATTTGTGGATATACTTCCGTCCCCATCAATGTACCCTCTAATAAAATCATAAATTAATTCTTTCCTAGAAAATATATTTTCATTCGGGAATTTTAATACTAAAGATTTATTAGGAATACATCCTAATTTTATTAAATTATTTGTAAAATATTTATTATGAACAGTATATCTGAAAGATTTAAAATGTTTTCCATTTAATTCCTCATTATATATTCTCACATAACTATCTTCTCTGGTGTCTTCAAGAAATTTTTTAAATTTAAACACATGTTCTTTATCTTTCTCCGCTAAACCCAAACATAATCTCCAATACCTAGTATCCACACAGCCGTCAGAGTAGAGCATTCCGAGCCAATAGGCTTTTTCCTCTGTATCAATAATATCAAATTTATGTATATTGAATTTTGCATATCGATCTCGAATTAGATCATAATTAGTATGAAGGCCTAATCCTTTAAGAACTCTATATATTAAATCCAGGCTTACTCCAAATTCTTTGGCAATTTCTTTGCTGTTATATCCCCTGTTTATATATTCTTCAAAAACTTCTTTAGGGACAGATCGTATTTCCATATTCTTTTTAGACATAGTATTATTTATTTTAGTTAATAGGCTAAACCATAGCCAGTATAGCAATTGTGCAACCCGTATTTATATTTTAATAAATGAAGCACATCCTCGTTCTGATAATCCCTTAATCCAGGGAAACCAAATTGTCTACAACTATCTGAATATATTACGTCGTGAAGTAGATCATTATACTCATCTCTACTGATTCTTTGAATGAATGTATTAATGAGATAAGCGGTCCATCCTCGCCGAATATAATAGGTAGTTAGTCCTTTATCTTTTTTTCTTTTTTCGTAAATCTTATAAGTTCTCGTGACAGTTCCAAATTTTCTCTGCCAGGGAATGAACTCTGTTTTACTATCAACTTTCTCCAGAAGGAACCTCACTTGATCCTCGTCCGTCTGAAGTTCCAACATTCCAAGAGTTTTGTTGTTCTTTAAGCTCAGCATCTCTTTGTTGTTCTTTTCTTATCGCATCTTCACTCCTATGCTTGATAAGAGGAAGACCATATTTCAATTTCTTTTGTAGGCATTCTTCAGGGTCTTCACCATTAGAATAGATAATATTGATAGGACAATAATCTATAATTGATCTTATCTTTTTCTTTATTCTAACAGAGATTTGAGTTTCATCCATCCAAACAAGCACCTCAGATACATAACCTGCATACTCTCGAATCTGTGCTATCTGATAATCTGAAATGGACGAACCAAGAACTGCTACTGGTGTATAATCCGGACATTGAATCATCGCAGCCACACTATCATAGATGCCCTCTACAATTAAGATTCTATGCATAACATCTTCTTCCTGCCTTCTCTCAATTATATAACATGATTTTTGAGATACTGGAGGTAAGAAATAACGAATCTTACTTGTCTTAGAGGAAAACCTAATCTGATAATAATACGGCTTCCCCATCCACATGAACGGCATCACTACATTACCATTCCAAAATTTAAATCCCAGTGCTTTAGCCAGATCCTTGAAAAATCCATGACGACTAATAAGATATTTCATTCCAACATCACTTTCATCGTCAAATTCGTAATAGTATTTATCCATGTTCCACTCATCGTTCTTCATTTCTGGCAGCTCAAACTTTAAAGGTCCGGCTCCAAAATCTGCAAAAGTACGTGGAACAACTACATCAGTATTTAGAGTATCGGTTACATTAATGTAGGTTCTATTACATAAGAAGCACCAGCCCGTTGTCATGTCGTCACGAATATACAATTTAGATTTTGTATGTTCATGTTTGCAGAATGGACATCGTGCTATAATTTCAGTTCCTTTCTTCTCCATAACTGCTTCAACTTGATCCATAGTATTAACACCATAGACTTCTTTGAGCAGATCTTCAAAGTTACAGAAGACTAAAATTCTACCGTTTTTCTTTATGATCTCCTTATATTCAAAATTCATATAAGGTTTAAAATTAAATAGGAGACTCTCATCCGAATTCTCTCTTCAAAAAGCCTCCTATGTTCTGTTTACTCCGCCTTCTTTTCCTCCTCGGGTTTTACCTCTGCCTTCTTCTTTTTGATGGTTTCAGGCTTTTTCTCTTCAGCCGGTTTTTCACACTTTCCCTCTGGCTTTTCGTCAATCTTTTCAGTTGACTTATCCTCTACGGGTTTTGGCTCTGGTTTTGATTCAGCTTTCTTTTCTGCCTCAATCTTAGCTTTTGCATCGGGATTAAATCGCGCAATAGCCTCATCCAAAGACTGAACTACATAATTGGTTGCAGTCGGGATATTAGCACAAGCAGAAATCTCGAAAGGACCAGAAGCAATAACAGCAATCTCATTTGTATTGTAAGCTGTAATAACCGAACTCAAGAACTCAGGACTGCACAAAACATTTCCTGAAGGTTGATGGGCGGGAATTGTCAATGTCTCACCCCCAGTATACGGCAAGGTGAGTGCTTTTTTTGTACCGTTGTATATTCTCATAACTTTTTGAATTTGTATTTAAAATTAAGTTATTATTTCTGCCAGACCTAAACTTATACTTAGATCTGGTTTTCCTATATTAAGTCGTTGAGGGCTTGAGGAACGCGTTTTATCCATTTAGTAGCATTCAAACTTAAGTCCTTCCTCCGTCATAAACAAAACATAATCTTTCTTTTCTGGGATTAGTTTGTCAGGTCCTATCCATCTCTTCTCTCTTTGGTAGGTGGTCACGGAAAGTAAGAATACAGTATCTCCAATTTTCGCCTGCTCAACTTCCGCATCTTTTTTCTTCAACTCCTCTACTATCTTTGGCCTAACAATAGAAATATAATCTGGCCATTCTGAACGAGGAGGTGGTGGCATGATCAAAGTGGAGAATATTGTTATACTTGCCATGATTTCTGTTTCTACTGGATTTTCATAATCTGCTTCCCTCTGTCTCATTCCAAACGCTACTTCTTCCGGGTCTGTCAGGTAGAGAGGATTGTTGTAGGGTATAATTCCGAGATCGCTTTTCAGAGAGGTATAGATCATGGTAGGGAGTGTTGGAAAATTATGGATCACTGTACTTTTCATCTCAGTTTCTGGCACCCTCTCTTTTCCAATCAATTCCTCCAAGTATAATCTCTCATATTCGGCTCCCACTAAATCACGCGCTGGAAGAAGAACAAGATCGGAGTAGGAAGCGGCGTAAGATAATAGGAAGGGAAGGGTAAAAGCTTGAATTGTTGCGGCCGATCCTTCCCAACTCCCGTAAATATCTAGCCCTATAATATCTACCCCTGCTTCTTCCGCCCACTCTAACATTTCTTTTTGGTAGTGCAGGGGATTTAAGGTAAGGGCTAAGTAAGACGGGAGGATTATTCTTTTTAAATTCTCGGCCGCTTTCTTTAATTCCTCCATATTCCCCGGCCGTTCTATTCCTAGCGCCCCAATTTCCTCACGATCTAATACTTCCTTCAGTTCTTCTATCGTGCTTTCCTTCGCTAGATATTCGGCCGGGAGTAAGAGAACATCAATTTGGTCCTTCCCTATGTCTTGAAACACGCCGCGAATTCCTCCGATAGAACCAGCGCGAACTATTACCTGTCTATCCCCCAGTAAACCCTCCAAATAGAAAGCATTATTTTGGGTAGAGTCAAGGTAAATGATGGAAGGTAAGTATTCAGGATCAGGACGGTAAGAGAGAGTAGAACAATCTAAACCTACTCCCTTGATTTTATTTACTACGCTATCAAACATATATTAACATAATCATTCATAATTTCATCACTAATCGGATTCCAGACAAGATTAAGTTTAGCCGTTTTCTTAGGATCAATCATCACCGTATTCTTAAGAAATACAGCATCTCGATATACTCCAATCTGTCTAGTAAGCTCCGACAATATATCAAACACGAACTTAAGAAAAGAACGATCTCTCATTAAGGCCAATTTCAAGATAACATAATCCTGATAACTAAGACTCCTAAATCCGACTTCCTCTCCTCTTCTGGTTAACCTAAATATGGACTTGATGTTAGGATTGTCAGTATTGTAGAGCTGATAACAATGATCACCAAGTTTAAGTCGCTTGCTCTTTCTGTTATCATTCCCTCTGCTGAAAATTCCATATCTAGTACGATGACGAGTTCCAGTTTTTATCTCCTCAGGAAATAGAATCTCATAATCATCCACCTTCACAACCTTTTTCTCAAGAGTCACCCTATAATGAGAGGATAGGTTTACAATTTTGAGACCAGGAAGATTTGAAGACGTTATAATCTTTGGAAATCCCGGAACCCAATCAAGAAACCATATGTCATTTCGGGAGGGAGGATTTAACTTAGAGATTACCTTCTTGAATTCTGGGTAAGCATGAGGGAGAGTATTAGTGAAGTAGATGGGATCAATAATGAATAACTGAAAATAACGATCCCCTAGTACCTTCCCAATATAAAAGTCTCGTATATTCCTGATCACACTCTCTACCACTAACTCCCTCTCCGTTCTCTTCTTCCCTACACAATCCCAACACGGTAAAGTAAAGAAGTCGGGATCTAATTGTGAGAGAGGTTCCAGACGCTTATTACATCTATAACACGTCTCCCTTTTTGCCGGATCTTCTAGTCCTCTTATTTCTGCCCAAACCCGATAACTTAAAAACTTGTCTCGGATTAAAGAACGTTCAAAACTTACTGGATCTTCTATTATTTCCATTTATCTATTCCTTTGTTACACATCTGCTCCTTTAAAGATTGTGCCAAAACCCGAATATCTGACTGAGCATCCGGAGCACACCTTAAGAAGAAAAATCCTGCTTTCTCTGGTGAATCGGTTGGTGGCTCATAAAACCAATCTCCTACGTAACCAGTCATAATAAGTTCTGTCTTAGCATCATTCGGCAAAATTCCACGAGCTTCTTCCGGTAATAATTTCTCACCATCTCCCGCCAACATTTCAGCCATATACTCCTTCTCGATAGCCTCCCACATATGATCTCTTCCTGATACAGTGCGATCCCATAAGGTTAGTTCGTCCCAAAGTCTCTCACCATCAAGTCGGAGGATCCAATTTCTAGACTCATAAGTGACAGGATCTATTGTATTTCCTATATCATCCCTCACCCGATAAATCCATTGAGGTAGAATATAGGTTAACTCATTTCCAAACTTATCCTTCGAGTAATTACAGTAGCGTTGTGATTCTTGAATAAAGCAAAAAATTCTACTTCTAACTAATTGATGAGATGTAGCACGAGAACAAACCCAATGTGAACCTACCCTCCTGTAAAAACTTTGGTCAGGATCTTCCCAATACTTCTCCATAAAATCTCCCAAATCCTGCTGAAGAATAACACGATAATTGGTAGTAACATTCACCCAATCCGCATCCTTAGTCCATTTTGTCCAGGGTTTCGTTTCCTTCAACTTTTTCCAAGCTTCCATTTCTTTGGCAGGATTAAAACGAAGATAAACAGTTCCTTGATTGAATACTGCCCAATGTCCTCGCTCTTTCAGCATCTTCAGAAATCTTTGCCAACTATCATCCGTCATCTTGTCCTCAGTCTTATAAGCAATACGACCGGCCCTCTCAATAAAACGATACATTCCAATGATACCAGATTCTTGCTCTAGTACCTCTACATTCGATTTAATAATTTTCATAATTTCATTGTTAAAAAATTACACACTAGGAAAGATCATAAGTCTTCCCTATTTATAAGGACTGAGGAGGAATTCGAGCGTGTTTTGTTAACGGAGGAAAATTCATGGAGGGTCAAAAAAGCGAAGCAGGTTATTTTCCCCACTTCACTTCTTTGTAATTTCCATTCTCCGGTTTCCACCACATTCTTTTCCTCCATTTCTCCTCTCCCCCGTTTCTTTTCCACGCTCGCTCTACCTTTAATATCTGTGTCCCAATTTCTAAGTTCTTTTCATAGTCTCCCTCTAAATCTACCCAAAACTTTTCATAAGGACGACAGAAAGGACACTCATCATCATAGCAGCTAATCTTAAATTCAGCTCTATTATTATCACCAGGCCTAGAATCAATCAAGACATAGGAATCTAAGGGCTCGGATTTTATGTCGGACAGCTTGAAAAAATCTACCTCCGTCCTTACCCAACTTTGTTTCCTCTTGTTGAACTTAAAAAGGGGATCTACACAAACATATCTCCACTCTAACTCCTTCTTTAACCTTTCCCAATATAAAGGAGAACAACTGATGAAAAGATAATCTATACGGTAACTATCATTGGAGATGCGGAAGAAAATAGGATGACACTTTAAAATCGACGTACTCCCAATCTCCATCTTGACACGCCTCAGAATTTCCTTAACTACAAATAAGTTCCAATATACATAACCGAACCCACTGTACCTTAATCCTCCTATCCGAATTATTCCTTTCATGATAAATGCGGAAAAACATCAGTTATTACTTCAGGCTTCAACAGGATTATCCCATTCTCCGACCTGATACTACTCAATTCGTAAAAAGGAGAAAACACAGAAAGCCCATTCTTCATAGTCTCCACAAGCTTCTCACCTTTATTTGGAATAGGCGAACTTCTAACCTTGGCATAATGAAAAACTGTTATCTTCCAAGTAGGTTTCCCCGTTAATGGATCCCTAGCTTTAATTAGGTAACTCTCTATATAAATTACACCAAAATGTAAATGATGTACCCCATTTGAATCTGTGGTAGTGTAAACAAAGTAATCCCCCAACTCCGGCTTTCTACCAAATTTATCGTAACACCAAGTATCAGGCCAAGGTTCCTCTCGATAATAATAATGACCACAGAGATTCCCCTTATTTATTCTATGACATTCTAACATATCTTTGCTAATCTTGAAACTCCTACAATCTTTGCATCCTCATCAACCTCCCTAAGAATAATATAATCCTTGTAAAGCTCTATCGGAAAACATCTTCGGCTAGCCTTAATATATCGAATCGTATCTCTTAGACTACCTTTCCTATATCCCAACTCGTCAAATGCCTGTAACCACTCCTCACCCTCATCTAGATTATCAGACTTCAAAGGACTAACATATAATAACCCATCTTCATCCTCCTGCGTAACCAATAAAGCATGAAGACCATCAAAAGGAGAACTGTAAACCAAGATGTCATTAACCTTAACCACTCTCCCTAACATATCTCTAAATTCTCGTCTAATCATTGTACATATATAAGGGATAGCAGAGCATTTAAGCCCCATTATCCCCTTTCTTTTCTAATAGTTCAAAACCATTAACCCATTTTCCAGCAGAGTCTTGAAACTTTACAACTTTAACTTCAAAATATAAATCAATATCTGTAGACTTTGCTTTCTTTTTATACCCTAGTTTTTCATATAATTTATTTAAAGTATCTTTTATCCCAGATTTTGTATATCTCTTTCCAACCTCAAAAGTCTTGTAAACCTCCTGATCTATCTTATCCTTAACCCCAACGTTAGACTTTAGTTTTGTCCACTCTCGTTTTATCTCCGCCTCTTTACATGAAAATTGCTTGATAAATTTAGGGCCCATTACTAAATAATATTCCTTATATTTTGGTTGTATCAACTCTAAGAATGAACTAATATCCTTCTCTGTAATCCCATCAATATTTTCAAGATCAACTAACATTGAAAGCTTTTTATTAGAATCCCCTAGTTCATTAAATTCAACAGCCAATTCACAAGCTCTCTGAGTTGAATTTTCTGGAATTATATTTGATACATATTCTTTTAACTCTTCCTCTGTTATATTATATTCTGTTTTAATGAAAATATACTGTTCTGTTTCATTATATTCTTTTAATATCTTAAATAATTCATCTCGCTTATCCTGAATATCTAGAAATTCGGTTAATTCTGGATATACTTTTGAAATAATATATTCTATGTAATGATAATTAACTATATAATACTTTTTATGTGTTGGTTTGTAGGGAATAGAATCTATCTTCTCTCTAAGTTTCTCTGAGGTATCATAAGTATTGAAAAATTCGAGAACTTCCTTACAATTCTTTAAGTATTCATCTTTACATAATACTAAATCATTATCTTTGAAATATTGCTTAATCCTAGACTCATCCATCATAGTAAAGCTTCCTTCATATACATGTAATACTTTCACATATCTATGATATTGATTATAACCACCTCTCATTCTATCTTTGAAGTCTTTAGTATAACCAAACTTAATCATATAATCTAACTCTAATTCTTCATTCATTTGGGGTAGAAGAATAACGTATAAATAAGTGTTTTTCTTTTTCATAATTAAAACTAAAATTAAAAGAAGAGAATAGTAACTATATTTTATTACGTTTATATAATCATTATTCTCTTTTGTTTATCTACTTTTTCTTCAGTAGTTCGAATCCATTTTTCTTATCTGAAGTATATATCTTTTTTACTTCAAAATATTCTTGAAGATCTGATGCTTTCGCTGTCTTCTTATATCCTAATCTCTCATATAGTTCTTTCAGAGTCTCCTTAATGTCAGATTTTACATATCTCTGACCTATAACAAATATCTTGTAGATCTCGGAAGCAATATCTATCGTTTTATTAGATCTTCGCTTAATCCACTCTTTTTTAATCTCAGCTTCATTACAAGAAAACTGTTTAATGAAGTCAGGTCCTATAATAGTATAATACTCTTTGAATTTAGGTGGGATTAACTCTAGAAATGAACTAATATCTTTCTCCGTAACTCCCTCAATGTTTTTAAGATCCACTAACATCCTAAGTTTCTTCGAAGTATCACCGATGTTGTTAAATTCAATGGCCATTTCACAAGCTTTCTGAGTAGCTCCCTCTATACCTTCTTGATCTACTGCAGAAAATACTGTGAATCGATCCTTATAATCAATCTGCTGAACTTCGAAGGCTCTCATCTCAGATACTAACATCAGATTATTAAAGACAGGTTCTAGCTTTACTATTTGTCCAGTACTCCAATTTCTAATCTCTGTTACTGCTACATAATCATTCCTATAGTGAGAGACTTTTGTATCAATCAAATATTTCCAAGCCAAATTAAATTTATCCTCAGGTTTGGCTCCGTTAAAAGTTCTTAGTAGGCTTTCTGAGGTTTTTATCTTCTCTTCAAGTCTATTATCAAACACCTCTTTATCTTTGATGTGCTTCTTATCTGTACATCTAACAAACATAGTAGCTGCATTTTTCCAAGGATTCTCTATTAACCTTTGTCTACCTAATATTTGCTCTAGGTCCATGCTGATATCTACACTTAAACATTCGATATTAGCATCACTGAAGATAAAAGTTCTAGCATTAGTTGAATAAAAGTCAGCTCCTAGATAAACAGTTCTTGTACAAAGAGTAAACATCTTATGTGGTTGACCAATAAGTGGTATTGACCCTATAACGTCATAATCTAAAGGTACTACTGGATGTCTTAGAAGATTCTCAGTTTCCTTTTTCAGAACGTCATTGAAAGCTTTTCTTATTCTTGTTCTGTTTTTAGAGGTTTGTGCACATATTACATTAACCCGGTCTATATGAAGTTTATTTGTTCTAATTACCTGACAAATTCCTTTAACAGAATTGAAGAACAAAACAGCCTCCTTAGACTCTATTAGGTTTCCCTCTTTGTCTAACCTAGAGTCAAATTTCTGATTCTTGTAACTATCTATAACACGCTTAGCCTCCTCATTTAAAGATCTAGAGGTGAACTTAACGTCTAGATTTGGTTTTATCACTCTTCCAGGATCTTCCTCTTCCCAGTTTAAACGATAATAAGGGAGATCTTTAAATTCATCCAACATTTCCAGGTACTTATCCAACATAGGAGTAGCCGAGACAAAACACACTCTCTGAATTCCTTTAAGCTGTTTTAGAAGTTCAATTTCAGAATCCGACTTAAAACGTGCATCTATGAAAATTGATTGAAATTCATCTACCACGATTTGAAATCTATCTAAAATATTTTCATATCCAGCTTTATGATTAGCCTCATCATAATAAAGATGCTGAAGACAATCCTTAACATGCTTGAAAGAATCATAAGTCACCAATATCTTTAAAGGCTTGTAAGGAGTACACATTCTATGGGCTTTAATAGTCGCCCTGAAAGCTGACTTTAGATTGTCTAAGTTTTTAAGGGTAGCATTTTTCCCTTCTTCCATAGTTTCTGCTTTCTGCTGTATCCCCTTTTTATCATCATTGACATCTAGTTCATAATCAATAGAAACTTCATCATCATTCTGAAAATAATATACATCTCCAGGGTGTTGATCAAACTTGTTTTTCAGAAGAAAACGTCTTGGAGATATTAGAACTATTGGATGTGGGCAAGAAATACAATATTCAGTATAACCACAACCAGTTAATTCTTTGTTTAGGATATGTGGAAAATCATAATTCCAAATATCATAGTCTTCCCATTTATTCTTTTTAGTTTTTGGGTCTATCTCACCAACATACCTAATTCCTTTAGGTACAATAATTTCATGTTTTTCCATAATTGTTAATTAAGTATTATAACAATGTTTCGAAACGATGAGAGCCAGAGCTAAAGCCTCCGTCTCTCACAAAATCCGCTAAAGCGTATTTTAAACCTTTAGCTCTTATCATCTATTCTCGAACTGAGTCGAGATCCTACCTCTACATTCATAAGGATTTCAGTTCGTTATAGCGGAGTTTTGTTAATTTGGGATTAGAAGGAAGTTCCAGCTAATAAAGATAGCATTAATATAAAAATAACAAAAATAGGGAATCTTTCAATTTTCTTCCCGTAGCTTAGTGAGCTTTGCGAACGGGCGTAGGGAACTGAAAATCGAGAGAGTAAGGGTTCGTAGCGTTAATGCAGAGAATTATTACGAGCTTGTGAGTAATAATGAACGGAATAGCGGAGTGGCCATGGGAAGGCCTTACTCTCTATGAAAGTACTGTTTGAAGCTTTTATACCATTAAGGCGAAGCCGTGGTATGGACTTAGTCTAAACAGTGAGAGTTATAGCAGGGTCATAGAGTAAAAGTTCTCGACTCAGGTATGTTTTAGATAAATATATTGTCTAAAAACCTTATATACGTGAAGATAAAGAAAATATTAGTAGAAGTATGTAAAAAGTTTAGTCCACATCAATATTCACCACCAAGAAAGGTTGAGGTATGTGATTTTCGGGTTAATGTTTTCTATGGTGGTGGACGTTATTTCTTTTTCTACTCTGGTTTATTCAAGAAACGCCGATTAAAACGAAATACCTGGCTTCTTGAATTGATATTAAATCGTGACAGGATAGAGTGTAAGGTGTCTGGAAAGAATTATATCAAGCCCTTAAGAATTTTGGAGGGAGTAGAAAAAGGTGATTATGAGTATGAGGAAGTTTATGTTTCGGCTTATCTCATGCGTCGTCTTTTAGAGCAGAGTAATAAACCTTGGACCTTCGATGAGTTGGAGGTATATGAAAATTAAGCTTATATTTATAGAGAAGGGAGAGGGAAGGTTTATTGGTGTAAAGCCGGAATGTTCTGATCTTTATTTCTGTATTTCCAATGATCATAACAACAAAACCCCTCATCTTCTTTCCCACTTAATGTCTGGTCCTTTTAATTGGATTGCTACGGAGAAATCACTGAGAGGTACTATTATAACATTGGAAAAGTGGCTTGAAGTAGGAGGAAAGATAGAGAAGTGGTTATTAGAGAAGACCAAGGAATTTGAATTTTTGATTGATTATGGAAGAGACTGACATGATTCTTAAGTTTGGATGGCTTGGTTGGAAAGGGGATTTAAGTGATATAGAGTCTCTTTTCAATTGGTTATACAGGGAGTTCGGATTAGATTTAGAAGAAGAACAGCCAGGAACTTTTAAACTTATTTTTCAGAGTCGTATCTTATGTAAATATTTTGGTGTGAGATCTAGGGAAGAGATTATAGATAAGATACTGCCTGATACTTTATTACTCTGGAAATGTGAGGGTGGAGAGTTGGAGGGGCCGAGCTTAGAGAATTATGAGGAACCTAATACAGATTGGACATGAAGTACCACAAGAAAGAAAAGATCTACTGTTTATCTACGGAAGACAGAGATAATCTAATTAGGAAAGGTAAGGAACTTTTCTGGGATCGTGACTTTAATAATTACTTTTGGTGGTTAGAGTCTGTAGAAGAAACTGAGCCTAATTTCTTTGAGGTGAATGAGGAGGATTGGCTTAGGGTTGTAGATTTAGGATATACTGGGGAAAATGACATCCGAGAGATTATGGAATGGATGGAATTTGAATATAAGATTTCCTACACGCGTCAACATTATCAAGGAGAGATGGTTTATGGAGAATGTGGTGATCTTCTAGAGTCTTATATTATCTTAGATCATATTCAACTTAGTTCTTTCATTTCAATTACCGTCTCCAATATTGATGAACGTTCTAAATATATCCTGATGAAAAAAGTTCTGAATACTATGTTAGGATTTTTTGAGATGAAGAGTGGGAAAGTATTCGGTCCTAGTACTCACATATTCAATAAGATGTTTAAAGGGGAAGCAGAATGGACATAAAAAGTACCAAACGTATTATAAATGAATACTTATGGATACTACGAAACGAATATTAAAGTTAGTGGCATTAGGTTGGGATGGAAAAGAGGACGAGCTAGAATTCTTTCAAAGAGTTTATGGTCTTCAAGTAGAAATAATTCCTGAAGACGAGATGATGGAAGTAGTATTAACTTATAATAATCAAAGAAAGACCGCGCAACATAGAATAAAATTCAAGAATAAAAAAGTTGATCCAGTCCGTTATTGTCTTAGACTTTTTAGAACCAATAATGGAGAGCCGGAAGGACCAGACTCTAAATATTTTATTAGTGAAGATCAAGAGTGGACGTGAAAAATAAACTAGCAAATAAAATGCTAGTTTTCTTTTTGGCTCAAGAACAAAAAATAAATGGGGACAACCTTCTGTGGCTATCCCCGTGAGAGAAGTTTGGGCTACTTATTCTCAAAGCCCTCACTGTCGGTTGCTGGCTGCTCTTCTTGCTTCTTGCAAAATACCTTCTTAGCTGCGGGAATACCCCACTTCCAGATGGCAAAGCCTGCTGCCAATGCTCCGATACCGATCAGTGTGTACTTGTTAGTGGCCACTTCAACCACTTTGCCCATAACTGACTTCTCATTGTTCTCAACTTGAGCAACTTCTGTTTGCTCGTTTACATTCACGTTCTTGTTGTTTTCAATATTTTCCATAATCCTAAATGATTTGTTTGTTAATAAAAAAATATCTCGAAAAACGTGATTAATATTTATCGACAGGATTCGAACCTGTGATCTCCTACTCTTTTAGAATAGGTATTTTACCACTAAACTACGATTTTATATTTATCACATATATAAGGGTTTCAGCCTTTCTCAGACGGTCAACTTTTCCGCCCAGACTTCAACCCTTAAGACACACTTTTTTGCCTCGATTTAGATGTCAAAGTTAACAAACTAAGCCTGTGTGTATAAGCTTAACTTGACCGGCACATTAGATATAAATCTTCTGCGCGTTACTTTCACATCTTCCTACATATATAAGGATTTGAGGCGATTTCAACCGGTCAAAATTTTTATTCTTACTTTGGTCAAAAAAAATGGGGACAGATCTCATCTTTCTATCCATCCCCTAACAAAACAAACCATTGGACTTTTCAATAGTTTCGTCCTAATAGTGTTTATCTATATATAAGGATTTCAGCCTTTTTCAGGCGGCTAAAATTTTCTTCCAATCTATCTTCTGAAAATATCGGCTTAGAATATAATATTTGTTTTCTCCAGCCCACACTACATAGATATACTTAAGT
>Ga0310691_10001149_pt1 | contig 42662 bp, 27 predicted proteins | sample 176DNAGHGlowgp2_FD_203887 | JGI IMG/M metagenome (GOLD analysis project Ga0310691, IMG submission 203887) | Sheep rumen microbial communities from Palmerston North, Manawatu-Wanganui, New Zealand - 1766 DNA GHGlow gp2 (v2) (version 2) | ecosystem: Host-associated > Mammals > Digestive system >... | reverse complement strand
CAAATTTACGTTTTTTTCGCTTTTTTGGAACAGAATAAAAATATTTTTTTTTTTGAGATAAAAAAGAAGAATGAAAGATTATCTATTTGTCAAGTGGATTTTTCAAATATGATCGTTTTAAAAAAATAAAAACCAGATTCGATACCTACACCACAAAGGTACAAGCAAAGAATATGGTTATACTCTCTCCTAATAGGAACACCTTAACGCAGGAGGAGATAAGGAATCCAAAAAATCACCAATTTTCCCAATCTTTATCTCGTTTTGGAGCGAGTACGGGAGAATCTGGGTCGGCACCAGTATCGTCAATGAGTTGAGGATCAGATGTAGTGATTAAATCACAAGAACGAACCTGATTGAATCGAATACTTGGCTTAATGTATATTTTCATATGAAGTATGGAAAAATAAAACGCAATCTGCGAGATATAGAAAGAATGTAATGCCTAATATAAGCTCCACTAGACAGCGGAGCTTATATTAGACATAAGGAGAATTTGAATTACTGGCACTGAATCGTTACAGTAACACCCATCCATCCACCGAGCGTATGGGTCTGACCTGGAGTCTTACCGGCCTGCATGAAGAGATCACCCTTAGCAGGGAATGCAGCCTTATAAGAACCGCAAGTACGCTGATAAGCAGCACGCTTCTCGTCGCTTGAAGCATGGGCGATGGCCTGCTGCATCTCGTTGTAAGCAGCTACGAAGACAAGGCTCTTAAGAGCTGGCTTCTCTTCGCCACAGCTACCTGCAGAAGAAGCATACATATTGGCAATCATCACGTGAGGAGTATCCTGATCGGGATCAATGCTGAGTGAACGACGGAGGACGTCACGAGCCTTAGACTTCTGGCCTTCCTGCTGATAGATAGCAGCTTCGTACATCAAGATCTCAGTCTTGTCATCAGGCTGGATAGCGTGGGTAAGAGCCTCGTCATAGTACTGGAGAGCACGGTCATAATCCTTAGCCTTGAGGGCAGCCTTGGCAAGACCCTTGGCAGCTTCCATAGATGGCTTGATCTGATAAGAATAATCGGCTACGTGGGTGTAGAGGTCGGTTTCGCGACCTTCAGCGCTACGGCCAAGAAGCTTAGACACATTGGTCAAGAAAGCGAGGTCAGACTTCTTCTCCTCAACCTGGGGAGCAAAAATCTCGACGAGGGTGTTGACATCAGCATAGCCAGACTGAGCGAACAGCGAAGTGAGGTTGAGCTTGTTGTCACGAGCACCCTTCATCAAGCCCTTGGTAACCTCAGCAGCACGGAAGAGCTTAGCGGTGTCCTGACCAGCCACACGAGCAGCAACGAGCTTGGTGGTGTCGTCATTGTAACGGAGCACATAGCGGTCGAGTGCTTCGTCGAGGTACTCGGTAGACTTCATGTAGTCCTCGATGTACTGATTCTTGTCATGCTGACCTGACTTAGCAAGTTTCAAGGAGTTGGTGCACCACTGTGAGATATAGTAAGGCTGAGCACCACCACGGAACTCCTGGAGGACCTCAGTATAACGATCGTATACGCCCTTATCAGTAGCATCAAGATCGAACTTCTTGAAGTAGTCGATCTTCTTCAGCTTAATAGCCTCAGCAGGCACAGTTTTTGTAGCAAAACCATTGGCAATACGATCATCACAAAGCTTCTGAAGTTCTTTTGCAAAACGCTCCTGATCGGCAGTGTTACCACCTTTCTGAGCCTGTTCGCACTTTGCGACAAGAATCTTCTCACCATTGAGGTAGAGAGCGAGGTTGAAATTAGGAACAGCATCATAGAGAGCCTTCCAAGGTTCATAAGCCTCAAGTGGTTTGGCTGGACCCGACTTGGGGAAATAGTCATTGTAGAGTGAATTGTTGGTACCGGCGGTTTCACCGTTGGCACACATCACTTCCAACATCTCAGGAGTCTGAGCAGAGAGAGCGGCAACTGCCATTGAGAGGACAGCACCAGCGAAAAATTTGAAAGAGGTTTTCATTGTACTTTTGGTGTTTTATGTTAGTGATGATTGTTTTGTCTTTCGGGTTTATGACCAAGATGTCAGCTATTGGTTTAAATTGCCAATCAGCAGAAAAGCAATGGACCAAAATCAATAAATTTACTAATCAACGAAGACGTCCACGGAAGAACATCATCTCGTTGAAAGTCAAGCCTACGTTGATTGTGATATAGTTTTCCTTGACCATATTACCATTCTTGGGACGAACGGTAGAATAACCTACACCGAGATCGAGCGCAGAGCGACGATTGATTGGCATACTCATTCCCAAACTGCCAGTGTATTCTCGCAGAGAACTGCCATTGACACGAAGGTAGTTGGACTTGGCACTTACACCAGCACGATAACGGCAAATCTTGAAATAACGATTGGTAAGTACCTTGGGTTGATATTCAATACCTGCAGCTACGCGTTGAGAGGTATTGAATACACCTTCCTCAGCCTGAAACTCAGGATTAAGGCCAGCCACATCATTCCACATCGTTTTCTCATATTCTGCCGTAACAGTAAGTTTACGAGCGATGTTGTAACTGGCACCTACACCCCACTTCATTGGCAACTTGACAGCGCTACGATAACGATCGCTGCGTGAAATGGTATCGGCACTATACTTCAATGTCTCCGTATCGACACTCAGATTAAGTCTTGGACTAAATATAGCGCCTATGGTGATACTGTGATTAGCCATAAAACGCTGGGTGTAATGAGCGCCGAACTGGAGAAGGAGGCCACGCACAGAGGCTTCGTAAGAAAGATGAGTATTGGTGGCTTGACTCGAAGTAGAGAGACTGCCATCGTGCTCTATTGTTCCAAAAAGCCATCCGGCATTAGCACCAACATTGAAGTCTACGCGTTTGTTGTGGAATACACGCCAACCCAACCCAAGCATAAAATTGTTAACACCACCCAAGCCTTGATGTAAGCTTGAATAAGTCAGAGTATCATGACGAATAGTTGCAGAATGAATAGCGACGGAATCAGAAGTGCCATAATAATAGCCTACCATGCTATAGGGAGTGAAGGAAAGCGACATCGCAAAATTCCTCCAAAGTGGCATTTGGAATGACATATAACTGAAACCAGCATCCCACTTATGCGAACGTGCGCCATTTTCGGAATACATTCCATACTGAGCATCGAGACCGACTGAAAAAATCATCGTGAGGGTATCAATTGCAGTGAGCGAAGCAGGATTAGCAAGAATGGTATATTGATTGCTGCGAATCGCGATACCTACATCTCCCATGCTGCGGGTAACCGTATTACCCATGGAACCCAGACGTCCATAACCGTAACGGTTGTATGGAGAAGAAGTGAGGTTGCTTGTATTCAGATTCTGAGCCACCATAGGCATCATTGTCATAGCAAATAGAGCCAAGACGATAAAGGTGGCTGCGTGACGCTGTAAATTCATTTCTATCATCGATATATTTCGAGGGCAAAGATACAAGAATTTATTGAAATATCAAAACTTTTTTGTTTTTTTTATACAAAAACAAGGTTATTTTATGTCTACGTGAGCCATTTTGGCATGAAGAGGGTAGAAAAGGGAAAAACAACGATGGACAGATTGCATCGGTCCATCATTGCTAATCTCAGAAACTGTACTTCAATCCTCCATATGTCAGAGCATGGAAATTGTGCTCGTCGTCAGGCGACAAATAAGGGTCGTTGGACAAAAGCAGCATACGCTGCTCGACGAACAGCACGATATGTGGAGTGATGATATATCCGACATTCAAACCGGTCTGCAGGCCCAAGTTGACATCAGTCATCCTGGTGGATTTCCAAGCCTTGGCCTCCTTGTCATAGTGTCGTTTGTTGAGGTCGAAACTGTGCATACCGATATTGAATCCGACGAATGGACGCACTGACAATCGCGAAATGAGCTTTGCCGGAGCAGTAGGAACTGCGGGATCAGACTCTTCGGATACTTTAGCCCTAGCCTTAAGCAAGAGGTTAGTCAAGTCAAGCATATAGTCGGCAGAAAGTGCATTGTAGTTGATGGCCTCGCCCTTACTTGTAGTCTGCGAACTTTTGGCGAAGTCATAACCGATGCGTATACCATTGACGTCATCAATGTCATAACCAACAGCTACAGCCACACCCATCTTCTCAGCATCAAACCATGTACCTGCAATCTGGATATTTCCATTCTTCAGGTTTTGGAAGAAATCCAAGGGATGTTCGGAACCGGAACCATACATATTGATGGTTCCGTAAGTGCCATTAGCACCTTTGTTCCACTGTTTGATCGAAGGAAGTTCATAATGAATACCTGCAGCACCAGTCCAAATGGGAGCCTTACCCTTAATCTTACCAGCCTTGGCGAAATGAGCCTGGATTCGGCCTTCGATAGTTGCCCAGAAAGGTGTTCTACCCAGTCTGCGACGCAATTGGGTGGCTCCGGTAACGCCGACATAAGGATAATTCACAAATGTATTGTAGGTCAGTTCGCCACCTCCTTGAAGTGTCCAAACCCATCCCTGCTCGTGACTATGAGTCCATAGCATTCCTAGAAGATCGGTTACAAATTCTCCACGAATGCCATAAAGGCGATGAACCAGTTTCTTGTCATTGGGAGTAGCATTCTGCTGGAACAAAGTTGTCTGTATTGCCAGATTACGTGCAAATGAACGTCCAAACGTAAGATTGAAAAGACCGCTAAAGACATTTGAACGAGTGAAAGTTTCGCCGGTGCCAATCTGGAAACCGCCTAACGTCTGGATATAGAAGTGAGGAGGATTGTCAGGGACTCCCTTTTGGATCAAATGACGCATTTCACGACGTCGTTCAATAGTGTATCCTATACCAGCCGTCAAGTTCCACTGATTGAAATCATCGAGTGCATATAAATAGCGCGGCTCAATGAAGAGCTCCGTATTAGCATTCAATCGGAAGGAATTCTGGAATCCGAAATCGAACCCGAAACTATGTAAAGGATCTTCCTTGGAAAATGGGGAACTCGAAAATTTCGAGATAGAATAAACTGCACCAGCAAAAGGACGCAACGTAAAACGCCGATATTGATCAAGACCCATCCAGAAATTAGTCAAGTCGAACATATAGTCCAGACTCGTCTCACTTTGGAACTGGGGATAATCATTAGGCTCGGCCTCGTGATAGATGACATGCTCCTTGAGACGTACTGAGTGCAAATCGTTGATGCGCAGACCCAATCCCAATTCGGCTGCAGGTGCAAAATCCTGCACCTTATAGCGACTTACGTTGGAAGCACGATCGATACTGAATGCAGCTTCGAGAAACATATTCCAATTGTTGAGGAAAAGGATGCCTCCCAAGCCTTGTTGAACCTTGTCATCGTGAATAGCTTGGGCCCTCTTGCGCCAGAAGCTATAGCTTGGCTGGCGATTATGATAATATTCCAAGCCAAAGGACGGTGTAATCACACTGGCACCATCGCCAGCAGAAGAATAGCGACCTTCGGCGACAAGGGCTGTATTCGAGTTGAGGAAATACTTCAATTGGGCAGCACCTGTCACTGCATTATAAAAACCATCAGTGCGCTCCCAAGAGCGTGTATTCCTAGAGGAGTACTTTCGTTCGTATCCCAATTCGGCACCACCAGACACTGTCAATCCGAGTCGCTTGACAGAGACTTTATCCCAAAACGTTGCGATATTCAAAACACCTTCGAGACGTCCAAAGGTCTGACGACGGTTATTGTTACCCTTAAACAGAAGCTGACGATCGACTGCACCCACTTGGAAGCCCCATGAGGGAGCCACCCAATGGCCAATATTCAAATTGAGATTGTATTTCGAGAAATCGTTCTTATCAGAAAGACTTTTCTCCTTGGCGAAGTTAATACCCAAAAGATTCTGAACATACCAGTTCTCATACCATGCAGAATGATACCAACCGCCAAACCATGGCGTTTCGCGTAGTGGCTCGGTCACACGCACCAAAATACCCGTCTTCAAACCAACGCCGTCATCAAAGTCTGCACCGTTCTGATAGTAATCATAATCAGGATCGGACACATAATAATAAGGTTCGACAAAAGCGGAAACATGCGGTGACAATGTCTTACGGAACTGAACACCCAGTTGACCTTGCCAGATCATTTCGGAAGACCTTTCATCGCTCTTCACAGCACCAAACGAGCCTCCTGCAACAAGGAGAGTCTCGAGACTGCGAGCAGGATCATATCCAAACCAGTTGTTAGAGAAGTTCCAAAGAAGATCAACCGAGCCCATAAAACGCTCGACATCTGCATTGCTGGCAGGAATCTTGCTTTTCAAATAGGAGCCAGAAAGACGCAGCGCGTAGGACTTGTTGAAATCCTTGATGACACCTGCACCCGCACCCAACGCCTCAAACGAAGAATACTTGCTTGGACTCAGCGAGAGTTGTGGAGACCAATAGCCTGCAACCGACCATCCCTGCATTAAACGATTACGCCTATCGTTGAAAAAAGGCATCGTATCGGGAGAAGTGTACCATTTACGAATAAGGACCGAGGGAACATCAAGCGTGACATTACCGGCACCATTGATGTCGGAGGAAATATTGTCATCAGCTACAGGGACAGCAGCATGCGACTGTTGCCCTTGCAAACAGAGGGACAGTATGATGAATGCACAAGCGAAGGTATGGGCATAACCTTCGAATGCATAATGATATATATTGGGAATCCGAAGCATATACTATTCTTTATAAGTGTTGGAGATGAACTGCTCGATAGCTTCGAGGAAGACATCTCGCTTCATCTTTCGACTTCTAGGCGTTCGATAGAAGTTACGGATATAACTATCGCCCTGCAGACGGGAAATATAGGTTGGTTTCGCATCGATCTTGAATAGTTGTTCGAGCGCATCAATAGCCAAGTCGAAATTGGAATCACGATCTTCGCCTCCTATACTCTCAGCTTGCCATAAGCGAGTGACAGCTGTGAAATACAGAGCAGCAGGATCGCCTGGGAATCGCAGCTTAAGTTCCTGCAAACTATCGACGCACTGCTGGAGTAACTCATGACAATTCTCCGAAGTCTGAAGCGCATCAATCACACCTTCACATTTGCTGTACATATCGGCCATATTAGCCACATAGAAGTTGCGCAGGTTGGATTTGCGCAACATTTCCAAGTGGTCTGGGTCGTCAAGGAAACGGCCCATATAGCTGTTGAGTAATATCTCCAGCTGTTCAGGATGATACTTGTCGCGGAACTGATTGGAGAGCGTAGGCGTCTCGTTAAGAATATCAGCGAGGGTATATGCCTGATCGATGGCCTCGGGAGTACCGACATTATAGAGAGTGACAATCTGGTTGTAGAGGATGGCATCAAGATTGATGAACTTCACAGGAACATCATAATCGCTCTGCATATAGCATGCAAAGTTACCTTGGAAAAGCTCACTATTAATGAAAGGCGCAAGGATTTCGGGATTGTAGCGGCCATTGCGCATGCTGTCCAAAGCCAGGAAGTTGGCAGCGATAGGAAGCACAAGCCCAAAACTGTTGGAAGGATGCTGGTCAGTAGTGAAACGACGGACATCTGAAGCTCGTGCCTTAAGCAATGCTTTGGCTACCATACCCTTCTCTTCATAAGTAGTAAGTTTCGAGGTGAGAATCCAATAATAATAGTCTGGCGGGAAATTGTCATAACGTTTGGCCGCACGGAACTCGTCGATAATCATGGCTTCCGAAGCCTCAAACACCGCCTTATAACTAAAGGTTACCTGTGCTTCGCGAAGTTGGTCGAGAGCGGCATCGACGACAGGATCACGATGACGGGAACTGAAGCCAATCATATCCTGCTGCGCCTTCATATTATACGGATTAGCCTCAACAGCACGACGAATACGATTAATTGTAGCCGTGTTCTCCGGATGCTCTGCCTCAATGATGTCGGCCACAGCACTCCATGGAGCAATGGAGTCCTTGATAATATGGAAATTGGCATGGCGCAAGTCCTCCCCTCCCATCTTGCGTAGAAGATCGAGAATGCTGAGACTACGCTGACGCGAAAGTTGAAGGTTCAATCGTTGGCCACCTTCAGGCGATGAAATACCGACGATGCCCACCTGCTGGATGCGCTGATACATATCATGCGTAATCTCGTAGGCCTTCTGCACCAAACTATCCATCTGAGCACGATTATTGCCCAGATCAAGATTAACCTCAGTACTAAGAAGCTCGAAACTCAATGCAAGACTGTAGGTTGCATCAACGAGTTCGCCACGAGCACGCGGTTTGAAGCTCACAAGGCGATCGCTTGTGATGCTGCGTCGTGGAGGACAATCGAACTCTGCGTTCTGAGTAGAGATATTGAGGAACTGCAACGGCATCTGGCGTTCGCAGCCACACTCGACTGATGACGTCGTATCAGCATGAATGAAATCATGCAGATAACTGATGTGACGCAACTGATAGTAACGAGTAGGATCGGGCATGCGCCAACGATAAGACAATACAGTATCGACAGGCTCCATCGTAAGCATAAGAGGCTTGACCGAGCTTGCTAGCGTGTCACGATGTTCGATACGTACACGACGACTCTCACCTGGTACAGGGTAGAGATTCATCTGATTCTGTCTGCTGACATATCCCTCGACAAGGTCACGTTCGGATGTAAGGATATGATGATCAGCAATGACATGGCCCGAATCGACATAAGCCTGGAACTCGGAGAAAATATCGAATGGAGTATTGGCTATATACGCCTGCACAGTATCCTCCTCGGATACCTCAAGAGGAATCCAAGGTGCTGACTTACGTACACGATCTCGAATTCTATCAAAGGTGCGATAGCGCAGCACTAGTTTCCACAATGGTTGTGGAATAAGGAACAACATCGAGTCAGGCTGAACTTCACGATACTCTACCCAATTGCGCAACTCCTCCATATGCGCGATGGTATTGACACGATAATGCTCCAATGTATCACGAAGCAGATTGCCACGAGTACGACGATAGAGCTGACGTTGGAAGTCCTCGCCAGCATAGACAAAAGGACGCAAACGATAGCTGAAATCCTCCTTGCGGGAAGCGATATCGAGGTATTTCACAGCCATATCGTACTGCATGGGCGCATTCTGGAAATCAGCCTTAACTACATTGAGATCACTCTCAAAGTTACACGTATTTACCACGCGGTCAATCACAAGACGCTGGTCTTCAGGTCCTTCAATATGGAAATTTTCGTTGAAGGTCAACCAGGTACCATCACTAGATGCTGTACCATGCTGACGACGGAAATGCGTGCGTTGACGAGTTGTCTCGACATTTGAGAGTTCTGTACGATTCTTATAATAGATAGGACAGTTAGCTTCATCGCCATCGTACTTGGTAATCGATTCGGTGAGTACCACAATCTCGAAGGCACCACCATCCTGCGGGTGAAGAAGGAGTGCCACTGAATAGATGCCACGGTCATCGCTGGTCATATTGTTCCAGTAATCAACAGCCTCAGGGTACTGCTTGTAGATATCCTGGGCAATCTGGTTGACATCCGAGAGCTCATAGGCGCTCGTATGACGATGGAGGAGCCATCCGCGCTGACGATACTCGTTGACGAAAGCAGAAACGAGATCACGATGACGTGGTGCATTCGACTTGCTCCACGCAACAATCGAGTCTGCACAGACTTCATTGGTTACGAAGACATCCAGATCATTACGTTCAGGGAGCCCGAGTGTAGAACCCATCCATACACCGTTCTCGGGATCCCAATTATGGCCCAAATCATCGACAAGTGTGCGATCTTCAGCATTAATGATAACGAACGAGAGCGGGTCGTATTGTGATTGCGCATAAAGGGGACTTACAACCGATGGTCGAAGGAACGACACCAGAAGAAGAAGCCCCGATATACGCATCCATCCTCCCCGCACCTGCGGGTGGAATGAAGTCATACGTGATCGAATATTCTTAAAAGTATGCTTAGAAAACATAAGATAGATTCAAACCGAGATTGATTGTAGTGAACTTGTGATGATTCGACTTCGAAATCACATCAAAAGCATCACGAGAAGCACGATTGTAATAAAGATAGCCTACACCATAGCAGGCCTCGACATTCCAATGGGTGGAAAGTGTCCAAGCATAACCAACATTGATGCCTGCAGGCACACAAGTCTGGGTGTCCTGATCATCTTTGACGGAATAATGGAAAATACCAGCGATGGGGCCTACAAACAAGCGGTGGAAGGGTTGATGAGAGAACCAGTAACGATACTCTATCTGCCACCCCTTGAGGTTGGTGTCACGGATCCATGAGTCAAGAACCGAATAGACGCCAGTGATGCCGACCGTACTATGTTCACTCACCGTGAGGTCAACGCTTACGTTTGCAGCTTCAGCTCCCCAAAGTAACGCATTGGTGCGAACGGCCACGGTCTGTGCTGACAACCTGTTATCATCGAGCAGAGGCTGGAACGCAAGGCAAACCACTGCCAAGGCTACTGACGCAAAGGAAGCTAATGATGTTTTAATTATTGTGATCATTTCTTTGGAATTCTGATACGATATGCAGCATGAGCACGAGCAAGACGAACATGACCGTCAGCATTGACATAACGATATGCGAATCGCAGCAATGTCCACTTTTCCTTGTTCTTTCCTCCGGCCATGTCATGCAAGCCTGTATATGTATAATCTTCGATCCAAGCCCTGTCAATAGTATAATGACGCAGGTTCTTGTTGGCACGTGTCAAGCAACGCATCACATCATCAATGACTTCCTGCTTATCGGCAGGAATGAGGTTGCCCTCAGCATCGTATGTACCTTCACAAATAGGGCCATGCGTTACCTGGAAAGGTATTTCAAGATTCCATGTGCCATTTTGGGCATTCAAGCCATTGAGACAAGCACGATGGAACTCCTTGCCTGCTGCAAGACCTAATGAATCCTCGACAACATAGATGAACTTAACCTTCGGCAACACTTTCCCGAAATCTGCCTCTCCATAGTTGCGGCCATAATGAATCGAATCGATTGAAATATTGGCATCGGAGAAGCCATAGAAACCTTCATCAGCCAACATCTTCAGGACATCGTCTTTGGTGAGTTGACGTTCCTGCCCGTTCTTCCAAGGATGATTTATGTTGAACTGTCGACTTGTAACAACAGGTACAAACTGCTCGTAAAGCGTACGAGTGTCGGTCTCAACATAAGGCTCCAAATTGAAACGGGTGGTAATAGAGTCATAATTCTCGTATACCTGCGTATGGAATCTAAGACCCAAAGCATAGGTGCCACGATGATTCATATCAGTCTCATTTATTGGACGGAACTCTCCATCCTCACGATAATAGATGGCCTCCACATCATCGCGAGTAAGTTTGCCGCCCATCCATTTGCCATTAAGCATCTCCAGAACATTCTCAATCGTAGCACTGGTTACAAAATCGGTACTATTGATAGCTTCCATACTCATCGATGGGAGTCGATTACCATTGCTTCGGAAGAAACTACGCAAGGACTTATTGTAACTCAACATACGTTTCATAGCCTGCTCAAATCCAGCAAAACGTACGCGGAACGGGAAGACATAGTGCGCCTCGGTATCCTCTGAGTCCAAGTCAGTAGCACGGATAGGCAGGTTGTAACCGATTACATAGTAGTCGCTTGGCACGGTAATGGGAAACTTGGTGTTATCTTCCAGTTCGTACAGCCTTTCCGGACGGAAATACTGCGACTTGCAACGTTCGCCAAACTCACGACGTACCATATTGAAGGTTACAGGCTCCGAGAAGGTTGAGTCATTCTCATTCTTCGGCTTCACATAAATGGTGAGAGGATCGGTTTCGAACCGCTCAGCATATTCGTCAATCTGCTTACGGGCAGCATCATCCTCAACCTCAAAACGACGATAGCGTTCGAGATTGGGCTGCCAATACTTGCGGCTGATGCTTTGGTTACGATACGCAATAGCGAAACGAATCTCTGTAACCATGGGGAGAATTCGTTTCTTCGACTCCTTGCCAGCATCACTGTAGGCATCATAGTCGGCATAAAAAGCTCCGACATTGGCACCGATCTGGAACTGGAAGAAGTGACGATTATCGTAGTTAAAACCCGGAAAATCGTAGCCTGCAGAAATACCTGCAATACCAGCCCAACCATCCTTCAGCTTGTTACGTTCGATGATGTCAAGTGGCGTATTCATCGTGTATTTCATATACTCGGTGTAAAGACCCGAGTAAAAACGCCCCTTCACCAATTCAGGATGACGGCGGAACGACCAGTGCCAACGCCATTCGACGTGTGCATTCCAAAATTTATAGGACGTTTGGTCATACAATTTCTCCTTAAGATAATCCTTGCTCGAAGGAGAGCCCTTAAACTGCAAATAAATCGAAGAGGTGGACTTGCGATTGGGGTTACCGAAGTCAATGTCGAGACCAATGTTGGGGATAACGAGAGCCCAATCGACGAAGTTGGTCGAAAGGGAAAAATGTGACCAGAAGTTATAATCACTACGGCCAAAGGTCAATTGTTTGTATTTGTCTGTAACGTCAGACGTTCTTGCAGATGCAGGGATTTCGGCCACTTGAAGCTGTTCGTCATCAGCAAAGAGTGAACCAACGCCCAGGAGCAAAAATGCAAGACAAGCGACGAAAGAACGTATATACATATATTATATATATAAGCGATATCAATTAGAGGACTTTTCTTTTAACTCATCAACGGTCCAGATTCGTTGATTGATAATCAGGTTTCTGGAGGTACGATGCGTCTTTCCTGCCACACCCGACATAAAGAGGTTGGCACGCAGTCCGTCGAGAATATGGTTGATGGTCTGGCGGCTTACATATCCATGGCCAGCCTCGTAAGCAGCACAAAGGTATGCCACTCGATCGGCAGACGAAGTGGCTTCATTAGCGCAATTCTGAAGGATGTTTGACCTCAAGATGCGGAATTCAGGAGTCTGGTATTTTCTCCAACCCTCTCCAGCACTATTGAAGGCATTGACGTAATCCTTCTGTCGATAGTATTCGAAAGCCTGACGATAAGCTTCAGCAGCCTTTTCCTGTTCTTCGTGGGCAGCAGCTAAATTCTTTGCCTTATTGATGTTGATGACGCGCAGGCATTCACTACGCACCTGATCAATAATCGTACTGGGATAATAGGTCAGATATTCCTGGCGATGCTCCTGCTCCATAAAGCGCTCCGACTGGTCGATGTAGTTGAGAATCTCCTGATACCTGTCGTTGAGCGAAGAGCCGAGATCACTATTAGCGACATGAGCACGATTCAATGGAGCAAACATTCCCTGCAGGATAACAGCGAGGTCAATCTTTCCCGAAGCCTTCTGAACACGCTCGAGTGCCACCTTGTAGCAGTCCTGATATCGATCGTTCATCGAAGCAAGTGCAGCAAGGCGTTCGTTCAACAATTGCTCTTCGCTCCATGAAGTAGTCTCAAGATTGTTGCGATAGTCATAATCTTCACTGCCTAGATTCTTGATGCGCTCATGGTAAAGAGCCTGCATCTGTCGCCAGTTAGCCAACGATGGATCATCGCGCATCAACTGACGCAATGCACGACGCGTATTGTTATAAAGCAAGTTATTACGCTGATAACCGCCCTGGATGGCCTGAGGATAATAAGTGAATACAACATCACGGTAGTTGCCTGCATTGAAGGCATTGTTCAAATCTTCAAGCACATTGGCAGAAGTAGTGCTAGCCGTATTATAAGACTTGTTTTGGTCCGACTTCGGATACCAAGACAAATCTCTTAACGCACGGAATTGCGCCTGACAGACATTTATCGAAAAGAACGTTATAAATAACGACAATAGAATTCTTTGCATCTTTTATAAACAATTTGGGCGCAAAAATAAGAATTTTTTGGGATAATAAAGACAAAACTGCCTATAATTTTCGTTAATTTGCCGTTTTTTATGGATTTTTCATAGTTTTGAACGGAAGAGTTGGCAATAAATCATGATTAAGGTGGCAGTCCAAACTATGGAACTGCCACCTTAGAACACGTAAATAAATCTATAGATTTAAAGAAGAAATTATCCAGGAATTGGTCTAACAAGCCTTATTCCCACTCGATTGTCGACGGCGGTTTGGAACTGATGTCGTAGCAGACGCGGTTGACGCCACGCACCTTGTTGATGATTTCGTTCGAAACCTTGGCCATGAAGTCGTAAGGCAGATGAGCCCAGTCGGCAGTCATCGCATCGGTAGAAGTCACGGCACGCAGAGCCACGGGATGCTCGTAGGTACGCTCGTCACCCATCACACCCACACTACGTACGGTACTCAGCAAGATTGTTCCTGCTTGCCAAATCTGATCGTAGAGTGAAACCTCAATCTCACCATCCTTCATATCAGCAGGTACACCAGCAGCTAGTACGCGACGAGCCTCTTCGCCAGAGAGTTTGACCTTGTACTCACGCAATCCTCGAATATAGATGTCATCGGCATCCTGCAGAATACGTACCTTCTCGGGTGTAATGTCTCCAAGGATACGTACTGCAAGTCCTGGGCCAGGGAACGGATGACGTGTGATAAGGTGCTCGGGCATGCCCAACTGACGGCCAACGCGACGCACCTCGTCCTTGAAGAGCCACTTGAGAGGCTCGCAGAGCGACAAATGCATCTCCTTGGGTAGTCCACCCACATTGTGGTGTGACTTGATGACCTTGCCCGTAATATTCAGCGATTCAATACGGTCAGGGTAGATGGTACCTTGTGCAAGCCACTTGGCATCCTCAATCTTCTTTGCCTCGGCATTGAATACTTCGATAAAGTCGCGGCCAATGATTTTGCGCTTCTGTTCAGGATCACTCACTCCTGCCAGATCAGCAAAGAACTTCTTCGATGCATCCACACCAATAACATTGAGACCAAGACACTCATAGTCGTGCATCACATCGTGGAACTCGTTCTTGCGAAGCATACCATGATCGACGAAGATACATGTCAGATTCTTGCCGATAGCGCGATTGAGGAGCACAGCGGCAACACTGGAATCCACACCTCCTGAAAGACCCAGAATCACTCGATCCTCCCCTATCTGCGCCTTGAGTTCAGCCACAGTGGTATCGACAAACGATGCTGCCGACCAGTCTTGCTTGGAGTGACAGATGTCAACGACGAAATTCTTCAGAAGCTGTGTTCCCTGAATGGTATGGAATACCTCAGGATGGAACTGGACAGCCCATACCGGCTGCGACTCACTGGCGTAAGCAGCATATTTCACATTGGCGGTCGAAGCGATGCACTTGAATCCTTCAGGAATAGCTGTGATGGTATCGCCATGACTCATCCACACCTGACTATTGGATTCAAAGCCTTTAAAGAGCGGGTTGGCACCATCGAACTCGCAAAGGTTGGCACGTCCATATTCGCGTGAGTCGGCCTTTTCAACCTTTCCACCACCAGCATAGCTGATAAATTGTGCACCATAGCAGATGCCCAACACAGGGATACGTCCAACGAACTGCGAGAGATCGACCTTAAAGGCCTCCGGGTCATGTACCGAGAAAGGAGATCCGGAAAGGATAACACCGATAACCGATTCATCACCTACTGGGAACTTGTTATAAGGCAAAATTTCGCAGAAAGTGTCGAGTTCGCGCACGCGACGGCCAATAAGCTGTGTCGTCTGCGAACCAAAATCCAGAATGATGATTTTCTGTTGCATATATATAATATTTGAGATTATTGATTTACCTAAGTATTACTCTGCTGTCGCTCTTTTGAGTACCGAATAAGCCTGGACGAGGCCCAATTCTCCTGCCTTGGAGAGATCTTGAATACCTTGCTTCGACTTACCTTGTCGCAGCAATATCAATCCACGGTTATAGTAGGCCTCAGCAAAGTTAGGATAGAGTTCTATGCACTTATTCAAATCTTCGAGTGCAGTATCGAAGTTCGACAACTTGGAAGAGATATACGCACGATTGAAATATGCATATACGAATGTGGGTGACAGTTCGATCACTTTGTCCAAATCGCGCAAGCACATCTCACACTCCACACGACGCTGACGCTGCAACTGTTCTGCTTGACGACGAATCTGATCCTGACCGGAGAGTGCAGAGTTCTGGTTCAAGCGAATGGTGGTGCCATTGTTTTGACGGATAGCCGAATTTCGAAGGTCCTCATCGACAATCTGCTGGTTGTTTCCTGACGCAGATACGGCTCCACTATGTTCAGTGACCTCAATCTGACGGAAACGTATCACGGCACGATTGAAATAAGCCAGGATGAAGTTATCCTTACGATAGAGCACCTGGTTGAGGTCTTCGATGGCAGACTGATAATCCTGCACCAACATGAAATCGAGCGAACGACCGAAATAGCTGATGATGGAGCCTCCCTGTGCAATGATGCGCGAATAATTGTCAATCGAAGCGAAATGTGCCTGAACCTGGGTCTCATCAAGCATAGGCTCCTGACAAACGACTTTGAGACGACGGCTCAAGAGTCCAGCGCGGTTGAAGTCCGACAATGTCTTCTCGAAATAGATGTTCTGGCGCACGCCATCGCTCTTCTCGTAATAAGAGAGGATAAACATCGGCTGCATCTCGACAGTGAATCGCTGGTCCTGGATACGGCCACGCGTGGCATTGTTGTAGCGCGACTCGTTTCCGTCGAACGAAGCGGTCATGATGCGATTGAACTTGCGGATATTGTTATCGCCTTCCTTGCGGGTACGATCTTCATCGGTCAGTTCGTCATCCTGAACCAAATGTTCAGCCATCAGGACACTATCGGGGTTCTGAATGCCTTCGGCCATCATCTGCTGACGACGCTGATTGCGTTGGTCACGTTCTCTCATCACGCGCTGCTCGACAGTGAATGCCTGCTTGAAATCCTGGTCAGCCTCCTTGTTTCGACCCAACTTTTTCAGGTCTTCTGCTCGCGCATAGAGTGCAGGGAAGAAGTTGGGATGCTGGTCGAACACCTTCTGATAGTCTTCAACAGCCCCACTTAGGTCACCCACTTCATCTCGCAGCAATGCACGATTGTAACTTGCAAAGGTATTATCAGGTTCCTGTTCAAGGACTCGTGAGAAGTCGCTGATTGCACGGTTTCGGTCACCGATCTGAGCTCGCAGAATGCCACGGTTGTAAAGCGAGAGCACCTCATCGGGCTTCAGTTCGAGTGCCTGGTCATAGTCGCTCATTGCTCCACGCAAGTCGTTCAAGTTGTAACGGATCATTGCGCGATTGTTGTAGAACGCACTCTGTTCGGGATCAAGACGAATGGCATGGTCCATATCGTCAAGCGCCTCCTTATAACGTTCGTTTTGCGCAAGAATCATGCTACGCATTCCGTAGGCGTAGGCATTTCCCTTGTCAAGTTCGATGACTTTGTCCAAGTCGCTCAGCGCCTTGACGCTATCACCCATCTCAATCTGCAACTGCGCACGATTGAGATAGGCAGTCGGTTCGTTGGGGAAGAGCTCGATGAAGTGATTGAAGCAGCTGTCGGCACGTCTGTAGTCCTTTTTCAAGGCATACGACACGGCCAGACTTCGTAGGAAGACCTTGTTCTCGGGCTGTACACTCAAACCTTGCTCGAAGTCGGCAATCGCTCCGTCATATTCCTTCAGATTCTGACGAGCAATACCACGCACCTGCCAAGCGGTGACAAGGAAGGGATTGCGCTCAATACAAGCCGAAGCGTCCTGGGCAGCGCCCAGGTAATCATCCAGATAAATCTTGGCTATGCTTCGATAGAGGTAAGGGTCAGCCAAATAGGGCTTGACAGCAATAACCTCATTGAAATACTGTATCGACAACACATAGTCCTCGAAGTAAAGGGCATTGCGGCCGATTGCCAGCACACGGTCCGTGTTTATCTGGGCCGTCAGTGAGGTGAAGACCAACACCAACGCTGATATGAGCGCCGAAAGTCTCTTCATCAATTATCTTTTGAACCCGTAATAACGGCGACGGGCAGCCGTGAAATGCATGAGGTTATTCGAGACGTAGTCGTAGTTCTCAAGATTATCATCGGTCCATCTGAGGATCTCATCCAAATAATCGCGACTCTGGTCGCGAGTGGTTTCGAACAAGCGGCAATAGAAACGTGACATTTCAAGACGAAGCATCTGCATGGGATTGGCTTCGTTCCTTACCACGATGTTGTCGTTGATATCAACGATACATTTCATAATGGATAATTATTTTTTCTTTTAGGGTTTTATTCCGAGTACTCTGAATAATCCGAGTACTCCGATTATTTTAGATTATTTTGATTATTATTTCGAATTCACGAGCTCTGCCATAAGTTCATAAGGCGAAGCAGAAGTAATGCGTACCTGCTGGAATGTGCCTGGAGTCAAAGCAATGGGGACTTGTACTCCGTCATCGTAGCCCGAAGACTCGGTTGGCAATGAATCGACAGGTATCAGCACCTCAGGATCGACTTCAGGAGAATCGAATTCGGTGCGAGCCACGTAATACTCTCCGTCGAGACGGTCAATGATGACGCGAAACACCTTGCCGACCTTCTCCTCCTGACACTGCAAGCTGATCTCCTGCTGCAACTCCATCAGTTCATCCAGACGTTGTTGTTTCACTTCGGGAGGGACATCATCCTTATAGTGACGCGCAGCATAGGTCCCTTCTTCTTCACTGAAAGCGAAAGCGCCCATACGTTCGAAACGCTGTCGGCGAACGAACTCTTTCAGTTCCTCAAAATCCTGCTCCGTTTCGCCTGGAAAGCCAACCATCATGGTGGTGCGTATATGAATACCTGGCACCTGACGACGTATTTCAGACAAAAGTTCTTCTGTCTCCTCACAACTTATATGCCGAAGCATGCGGTCGAGCACGTGGTTCGAGGCATGTTGCAACGCAAGGTCAAGATACTTGCAGACATTCGAATTGCGCGCCATTACCGGCAGCAAATCCTTCGGGAAGTTATTCGGATAGGCATAGTGGAGACGCAACCAATCCACACCAGGAATATCGGCCAATCGTTGAACCAGTTCAGCGATATTGTACTTTCCATAGAGGTCGTAGCCATAACCTGTCAGGTCCTGGGCAATGAGTTGGAACTCATGCACACCTTGGCCGACCAACTGCTTCACTTCGTCAACAATCTCATCCATCGGACGACTCTTGTAGATGCCAGTGATGAGAGGTATGGCACAATAGGCACAATGACGATTACAACCCTCCCCTATCTTCACATAAGCATAATGTGATGGTGTTGTCTGGAAGTGATACGCCCGGAGATTATCGTCCCACGAATGACCCAAGTCTGAAAGGATCCCTTTCCAGTCGAACTTGCCGTAGATTCGGTCAATCTCGGGAATCTCGTCCATCAGTTCCTTGCGATAGCGTTCCGAAAGGCAACCCATCACGAAGATTTTGCCTATCTTCCGACGTTTCTTTAATACAGTTAGACCAAGAATTGTATTAATCGACTCCTCTTTTGCATCACCTATGAACCCGCAGGTATTGACAATGACAATCTCTCCCTTCGGATCCTCGGGGTCATGATGCAGCTTGTAGCCAACGGCGGCAAGCTGAGCCATCAGGCGTTCGCTATCAACAAGGTTCTTGCTGCAACCTAAGGTGATAAGATCGATACGATGCTTTATCATGCTGTCAAATCAATACTTTTTCTTAGCCACTTTCTTCCAATCGATCCACTCCGTGCTCTGGGCGACAGGCACGGTGGAAATTGTGGCACCCTTCTTGACAAGGACCACGATGGGAAGGTGTCCGCACTCGATGTAGTTCCAACCCGGCCCGTAGGTTTTGCCTGTCTGATAATCCACCCAGCGGTCCTTGCCTGGCAGATAGACGTCTCGACCGGTACCCTCTTCGAGCATTGGAGCCACGAGCATGCTTTCGCCCAAAAGATATTCATCTTCGATGAGCCAGGCGCCAGGGTCATCGGGATATTCGAGCAACAAGGCACGCTGCATCGGCAATCCGGCATTGGCTGACAGCTTTGCCTGTTCATAGATATAAGGCATAAGCCTGTACTTCATCTCGGCGCACTCGCGGAAGTAATCCACGAAGTCGTCGTTGTAGAGCCAAGGCTCAGTCTCCACGCCATGCACACGACTATGGCTGGTGAGCATGCCATAGGCCATCCATCGACGGTAGAGGTTCTCAGGGCTCTTGGTGACAAAACCTCCGATGTCGCCACTGGTGAAACTGAAACCTGACAGTCCGAAACTCAATGCCTCACGCAATGAGCCAAGCAGACCCGTATTGGTCGTAGCTGCATCACCGCCCCAATGGAGCGGATAACGCTGACTGCCCGCCCAAGCACTACGTGCCCAGATGATGCCTTCTCCATTGTTGGTCTTGCGGATGATGTCGTAGGCTGCCTTGTTGTAGCGCACAGGATAAAGATTATGCTCGTAGAGTCCAGTCTTTCCGCTGGCATAGACGCCATTCAAATAGGGAGCAGCCTCACCAAAATCGGCCTTGATGACGGCTACGCCCTGACGTAGCAATCCTTCAAGCTGAGACTGGTACCATTCGACGGTCTTGGGATTCGAGAAGTCGAGCACGGCATCCTCTTGTGGCAGTCCTCCTCGCGGATTCTTTACCGCAAGTCCGTTCTCATAGAGGAAGTTGAAATAACGGTTCTTGGGCGTAAAGTAAGGAAGTTGCCACAAACATGTGTGGAAACCCTGTTGTCTCAAATCCGACAACATTTTGCCAGCATCCTTGAAGTTATGACTGAACTGGTAGTCACACTGCCAATCCACCTCAAACCATCCTGTATCGAAATGGATAACATCGCAAGGGATTTTCAACTCACGTAGTTTATTGGCCACACTACGACCTTCATCCTCGGTGAAATACGAGATGCGGCTCTGCCAAAGACCGAAACTCCAAAGCGGAGGACACTCGGGACGACCGACGAGCGAGGTGTATTCGTAGAGTATCTGCTTGGGTGTACCGATCATCAAAAAGAGGTCTGCCACCTCATCAGCCATGAACAATCGGGTGGAACCGATGTAGCTGTTGCCGAAATCCACAGTCACCGGAGCTGAAGTATGCATGAACACTCCATAGCCACGGTTGGAGAAATAGAATGGAATGGGCTTGTACATATCGGGAGTCTCGGGACCTTGAGGATCTACCACGAATAGATTAAGCTTCTGCCCTGCCTTATTGAGGCTGGTTGCCGACTCACCGCAGCCAAAGATCTTCTCTCCAGGTTTAAGACTGAAGACAGGCTCAATGCTACGCGAATTGTCCGAACCACGTTTTACGAAAAGGAAAGGCTGTGTCTTCACCTGCGTCGAATCGTTATCGCTGAGGTGACGACTGCGGGTCAGCTCCTTACCACTTTTGTCGCGCAATATCAGTCGCCATGGGTGGTTTCGAATCTCCAGGCTACCCTCGCTGCTGGTATAGGTGACAGAAGCATCCGTCGAAATAACCTTCCATGATGAAAAATCGACCTTTGGTTCTTCGACGAGCATCACTTCATCAGGGTCATCTTTGGGTATGATTGGACTTGTGAAGATACGTACACGCAAAGTTCGTGCATCGATGGGTTCCACACGGAATTCCAGACGGGGACTCTGGTCGTAGGCAGGTCCTGGGAAGTCGAGATTCTGCAAAGGAAGGATCCAATAGCCATTTGCGTTGAACGCCTGACGAGGATGCAGCTCCTGACGGCTCCATTGCAGCACACCACGACCCGTGGTGACATCAAAACTGACGAGCGAATCGGCGCAGAACAACGTATTCGTCGGGTCCAAAAACTGCTGGCTCATATCCACTGCCTGGTCCTCCAGGTAAGGGACGCCATTGTTGGTCGTCATTTGTGCCTGAGCTTGCAGAGCCACAGCTGCAACGATGCAAAGAACAAACTTTTTCATCAGTCTATTTTGTCTCGAAAATTATTTGCCGAAAAGACTATCTACAAAGGCGCGGTTGTTGAAAATCTGGAGATCCTCCATTCCCTCGCCCAATCCGATATAACGCACGGGTGTCTGCAACTGGTCGCTGATGCCAATCACGACCCCACCCTTGGCTGTGCCGTCGAGCTTGGTGATGCAAAGTGCAGTCACATCGGTCACAGCTGCAAACTGCTTGGCCTGCTCAAAGGCATTCTGTCCCGTTGAGCCGTCAAGCACCAGAAGCACCTCAGGATTGTTCTCAGGCACCACCTTCTGGATCACCTTGCGTATCTTGCCAAGTTCGTTCATCAGACCGACCTTGTTGTGCAGACGTCCCGCAGTGTCGATAATCACCACATCGGCATTCTCCTTCACCGCATGTTGCACGGCATCGAAGGCCACCGAAGCTGGATCCGATCCCATCTGCTGCTTCACTACGGGCACTCCCACACGTTCGCCCCATATCTGCAATTGGTCTATGGCCGCGGCACGGAACGTGTCGGCAGCGCCAAGCACCACCTTGTTGCCTGCCTTCTTGAACTGATAGGCAAGCTTGCCAATGGTTGTAGTCTTGCCCACGCCATTAACACCCACCACGAGCATAACGTAAGGTCGCTTGGCATCTTCCTTCACCGTAAAACCATCGAGCTCTTCTCGCTGGTTCTCCACCAGAAGTGCCGTAATTTCCTGACGTAAGATTTCATTCAACTCGCCAGTGCCAACATATTTGTCCTTGGCAACACGTGCCTGAATGCGTTCGATGATGCGCAAAGTAGTATCAACACCAACGTCGCTGGTCACGAGTACCTCCTCAAGGTCATCCAGCACGTCGTCATCCACAGTGCTACGACCAGCTACGGCACGCGCAATTTTCTCAAACAGTCCCTGTTTGGTCTTCTGCATGCCCTGGTCAAGCGTTTCTTTATTCTCTTTCTTGAAGAACTTATCAAAAAATCCCATAATTACTCTATAATGTGGGTGCAAAGATACCGCTTTAAAACGAGACTTCCAAATTTTTTGAAGAAAATTGACGATAATTTAAAAAAAGTACGTATCTTTGCAGCCCAATTTAAAAACTGTTTGCAAATGAACTATCCCGAGACCCTCTCCTACCTCTATGCCCAATTGCCGGTTTTCGAGAGTCAGGGAGCCCATGCCTATAAGCCAGGACTCGAACGCTGCGAAGCCATGGACGACCTCTTGGGCCATCCGCATCGTCGCTACCGCACTATCCACGTTGCTGGAACCAACGGCAAAGGTTCCACATCCCATCTGCTGGCCGCCATCCTGCAAGCTGCCGGTTATCGCGTGGGGCTTTTTACGTCACCCCATCTTGTTGATTTCAGCGAGCGCATACGCGTCAATGGCGAAGCCATCGAACAGCAGTATGTCATCGATTGGGTCGAAAAGTGGGCGCCCAGTGAAACCTCATCTTCCGATGATTCGCATTCACTGATGCGCTTTCAACCTTCGTTCTTCGAACTGGCCACTATGATGGCTTTCTGCTATTTTGCAGATCTTGAGGTCGATGTCGCAGTCATCGAAGTGGGATTGGGCGGTCGTCTCGACTCGACCAACATCATCCAGCCAGTGCTCAGCATCATCACGAATATCTCTTTCGACCATACCCAGTTCCTTGGTGACACGCTGCCACAGATTGCAGCCGAGAAAGCCGGCATTATGAAACAGGGCGTACCATGTGTCATCGGCGAATGCGAAGACGAACGCGTACGCTTCACCTTCGAACAGAATGCCCAACTCCGACAGGTATCTGTGCTCAACTTTGCCTGCGACCGTCCGCAGATACCTTGGGTTCGACATCACACATTCTATAATATATACGAAACAGCCGATGACGGCACCCTCCAGTGTCCATTGTGTGGCGATTGCCAACCACGCAACGCCAACACCGTCATCACAGCTGTTCATCAATTGCGCCAAATAGGCTTCAACATCACTCCAGAAGCCCTCCAACAAGGCTTCCGTGACGTAGTAGCACTCACCCATCTGCGCGGCCGTTGGGAGGCATTGCAAACCAATGCCGACGGTACTATTCGTGTACTCTGCGATACGGGACACAATCCCGGTTGTTTTGCTTATCTTGGGCCACAACTCATGGCACTCCACCAGGCCGGACACCCGCTACAAATCGTCTTCGGTATGGTCAGCGACAAGGACATCGAAACCGTGCTTCGTATGCTTCCACCGAGCAATTCCCCAGGTGCTGCCGTCAATTACTATTGGTGCAATGCTCCCACACCGAGAGCCCTGCCTGCCGAACAATTGGCAAGTAGGGCAGCCTCTGTCGGACTTTACGGACAAGTCTTCCCCTCTATCAACGAAGCGCTCGATGCTGCACTCGAACAGCCCGGAATCGTGTTCATCGGCGGTTCCAATTATGTAGTTTGCGAAGCATTAGGTAGATTTTGAATCAAAAATTTGGTCAAAAGAAAAATAAGCATTATCTTTGCAGCGAACTTTCCGACATTCGTCCTTAAATGTTTTCCTTGATTTCGTTGAATAAATAATCATTTCGACATGCCATTTACTATTGAAGAAGTCAGAGCAGACAAGCGATATCTTGAGCTCCTGAGTGAAAAATTCCCGACCATCAACAGTGTCTCGACCGAGATCATCAATCTGCAGGCCATAATGAGCCTCCCGAAGGGTACCGAGCACTTCTTGAGCGATATCCATGGCGAAGCCAACGCTTTCAATCACGTGCTGCGCAACGCTTCCGGACAAATACGTCGCAAAGTCATCGACATCTTCGGTATGGCTATGCGCGACAGTGACAAGCGCGAACTTTGCTCCCTCATCTATTATCCAGAAGAGAAACTCGAACTCGTAAAGCGCCAGCAGAAGCCCGAAGACCTCGACGACTGGTATCGCATGACCATCCATCAGCTGGTCGAACTCGCTCGTTTCGTCAATCACAAATATACTCGTTCGAAACTCCAGAAACTCCTCGATCCCGAGTTTGCCTACGTCATCACCGAACTCCTTAATGAGGCCAAGGCAGAACCCGACCGCCAGGACTACTACAATGCCATTATCAATTCTGTAGTCGAAGTGGGACGAAGCGAGGCACTCATCATCTCCATCTGCTATCTCCTACACCGCCTCATCATCGACTCGCTCCACATTGTAGGCGACATCTTCGATCGTGGTCCCGGTGCTTGGGAAATCATGGACACACTCACGCGCTACCACAATTTCGACATCCAATGGGGCAACCACGACATCGAATGGATGGGGGCCGCTGCAGGCAACCTCGCACTCATTGCATCGGTGCTCCGCGTCTCTATCCGTTATGCCAATGTCGAGACGCTCGAGGAAGGCTATGGCATCAATCTTCTGCCTCTCGCCAACCTCGCCATGGAGGTCTATGGCGATGACCCGTGCACCATCTGGCAGACCAAGGACTTCAACAACAATCCGCGTCTGAAGCGTTCTGCTCAATTGATGGCCAAGATGCACAAGGCCATCTCCATCATCCAGTTCAAACTCGAAGGTCAGATCATTCGTCGTCATCCCGAATACCAGATGGACGACCGTCTGATGCTCGACAAGATCGATCCGCAGGCCGGCACCATCACCCTCGACGGCAAGGTCTATGAACTGCTCGACAAGAACCTGCCATCGCTGCTCAACGTCTCCGACCCCTACCAGCTCTGCACCCGCGAACAGGAAGTCATGGACCAGCTTGCTCACTCGTTCCGCAATTCAGCCGAACTCCAGAAGCACCTGCGTCTGCTCTATCAGAAGGGTTCGCTCTACCTCGTGCGCAACGGCAACCTCCTCTTCCACGCTGCCATCCCGATGAACCCCGACGGCACGTTCGAAGACGTCGAGATCGACGGACAGACTTACCATGGCCGTGCGCTTTTCGACAAGATCGACCAGATGATACGCGATGCCTACTTCCCAACAGGCGGCGACAAGCATCATCAGGATGCGCTCGACTATATGCTCTACCTCTGGTGTGGTCCCAAATCGCCGCTCTTCAACAAGGACAAGATGACCACCTTCGAACGTTACTTTATCAGCGACAAGGAACTCTACAAGGAAAAGAAAGGTGCCTTCTTTGAACTTGCCAACACCAAGGAGGTTTGCCAAACCATCTTGCGCGAATTCGGTCTCGACAACAACAGTGCACACATCATCAATGGTCATGTGCCCGTGCGCACCAACAAGGGAGAGTCGCCCATCCGTGCCGAAGGCATCCGTCTGGTCATCGATGGAGGTTTCTCCAAGCCCTATCATGCCACCACCGGCATCTCCGGCTACACGCTCATTTACAACAGCCATGGTCTCCAGCTCGTCGAACATGAACACTTCGAGTCGCGCGAGAAAGCCATTGTCGAAGGTGTCGATGTGCATTCACACGTCCAGCTTGAAGACTTCAAGTACAACCGTATCTACGTTCGCGACATCGACCTTGGCAAGGATCTGCAACTACAGATCGATAATCTCCAGAAATTGCTCATGGCCTATCGTCATGGCATAATCAAGGAAAAGTAAATGTTATTTAAGGATATCACAGGACAGCAGGCTGCTGCCCAGCAATTGAGGGATGCGATCGATCACGACCGCATGCCTCATGCCTTGTTGATATCCGGACGTGAAGGCTCGGGAGCATTGATGCTGGCTCTTACAGCTGCCCAGTACATCCTTTGCGAAAACCACACTCCCGACGGCGAGCCTTGCGAGCGTTGTCCCCACTGTCTGCAAATCCACAAGTTGCAGCACCCCGACCTCCACTTCGCCTTTCCCGTCGTCAACCGTAAAGGCCAGTCGGGCGACGACTCTGCCGTCAGTCTTGACTACATCGCCGAGTGGCGCGACATACTGTTGCGTCGCCCCGACATAACCTATACCGATTGGGTCAAATTCATCAGCGATGAAGGCAAGAATGCGCAGATCTACAAGGCAGAGGCATCGAGCATCATCCGCATCCTCTCCACCAAACCCTACGAAAGTGACAAGCGCGTGATGATCATCTGGCTGCCAGAAAAGATCAACGAAACTGCCTCCAACAAGTTGCTTAAGATTATCGAGGAACCTTATCCAAAAACGTTCTTCCTGCTGGTCAGCAACGATCCCGACCGTGTACTTGGCACCATTCTCAGCCGCTGCCAACGCCTCAATATCCCACCTCTCGACCCATGCTGGATGCAGCCGCGCATCGAACCCGACGAGCGTCAGTACTTCTTCGACAAGTTCTGCGCTATGATGCGTTTGAGCTATATGCGCCGTATTTTCGATATGCGCGACTGGAGTGTCGAGATGGCTGGTCTCGGAAGGCAACGCCAGCAGGACTTCCTGCAGTATGCACAGTCGATGATCCGCGAGAACTTTATCCTCAATGTATCCATGCCTGAAGGACAGAGCGTCAACTACATGGACGACCAGGAGGCACAGTTCTCGTCGCGCTTCCATCTCTATGTCAACCACCGCAACGTCGAAGGCATCATGAACGAACTGGCACAAGCCGAGAAGGACATTGCTCAAAACGGAGCCGCCAAGATCATCTTCTTCGACCTTTCGCTCAAGCTCATCATGCTATTGAAACAATGAAAGTCATTATCGCCTCCATCGTTCTCCCTTATCCGCTCACCTCGGGCGGCGCTCAGGGCGTATTCAATATGATCGAGGAGCTGCGCAATGATAACGACATCACGCTCATTTTTCCCGAAAACGCTGACAACACCCGCACAGCTATGCGCGAACTGCAGCAATTGTGGCCCGACGTTGATCTGCGCCCTTATCCCTACCGACGACAGCTCATCCATCCACGGTTCTTCTTCGACAAGGCTCGTCGAGCCTTCAACCTCAAGTTCCGTGCCGACAACCGCCGTTTCCAGATCGACCGCATCCTGCAGCACTATGGTTATTATATGACGGGTGACTTCAAGCGTTTTATCAACTCAATCATCAACGAAAAGAAACCCGACCTCTTCCAGGTTGAATTCTACCAATACCTCAAGATGGCGGACATCCTTCCCAAAGGACTCAAAAAAATCTTCATTCACCACGAACTGCGCTTTGTGCGCAACGACCGTTTCCTCCAGCCCTACAGTCTCAGCCGTAAGGAAGCACGCCTGCAGAAGTTCATCGAAGTGGAGGAAATACGCGATTGCAACAAGTACGATGCTGTAGTCACCGTCACCGATGTCGATCGCCAGCAACTTGCGAATGTCGGTCTCACCGTCCCACTCTACACTTCAACCCTCGCCATCAATACGCCGACACTCAACTATAACAAGTGGAACCGACGCGTCGTCTTCGTGGGTGGTACCAGTCATACACCCAACCTCGAGGGTATGGAATGGTTCCTCAACAAGGTGGCTCCACGTATCAACTGGAAAAAAGGTGGTCTGGCACGCAGCCTCGATATCGTGGGTAAAGGCTGGGACGAACGATGGGTGCGCCATGTCAACCTCAGCAATGTCAAAGTCAACCTCCTGGGCTTCGTCGAGCGTCTCGACATGGTGGCCAACAACAGCATCATGATTGTTCCCATCCTCTCAGGTAGCGGAATGCGTATGAAAATCCTTGAGGCTGCTGCTCTCGGTGCTCCCATCATCACCACCTCCGTGGGTGTCGAAGGCATCGAGTTCCCCGATGGCGAAGCTTGCCTCATTGCCGATACTCCTGAACAGTTTGCCGAAGCCCTACGACGTGTGATGCGCGACGATCAGCTGCGTCAGCGTCTCACCACTGGTGCTCGCCGCATATTTGAAGAGAAATACTCACGTAAGATTCTTGCCCAGCGACGTCAAGCCATCTGGGAGACAGTTACCCAGAAGAACAATGATTAGCGTATGCATAGCCACCTACAATGGTGCACCCTATATCACCGAGCAACTTGCCTCGATATGTGCGCAGTTGTCTGATAATGATGAAATCATCGTGTCAGACGACGGCTCCACCGATGGCACTCTCGATGTTGTCAGGGCATTTGGTGATCCGCGCATACGCATTGTTCACAATCAGAGCCAGCGATGCTACACGGCCAACTTTGAAAACGCCCTGCGATATGCGCAGGGCGACTATATCTTCATCTGCGACCAGGATGATGTGTGGTTACCCAACAAGGTCGAGACCATCGTCCATTATCTGCGTGACGAAGGCTATTCGGTTGTTGCGCACGATGCCATTGTTACCGATGCCAATCTGAAAGCCATTGCTCCTTCCTATTACCAAATCAAGGGACATATCTTTCGCAACCTCACGGGCAATCTCATCCGCTTCAGTTTTCTCGGTTGCTGTCTTGCCATCCGCAAGGAAGTGCTTGCCAAGGCTCTCCCCTTTCCTTCCAATCATCTGCTCTGTACCCACGACAACTGGCTCTTCCTCTGCGCTGCTGCTATCGGAAAAGCCAAAGTGCTCGACGAACCTCTCATCTACTACCGTCGCCACGCCGGCAATACCTCACAAGGCGGACAAAACGAGCACAAGCCCTGGATGTTCCGCATTCATTACCGGCTCTATCTCGCCTACCACCTGCTGCGTCGCATCCTTTGAGTTACTTTGCCTTCGGACAATGTGAACGGATGAAGTCGAGAACAAAGTCGAAATCTTCATCCACATAAATCTGGTTCAGGCAGAACGGCTCGTTCACCTTGATTACATGACGCCAACGATAAGGCTTTACGCTTCGCACTGCCGAAAATGTCGAGTAACTAGACTCCTTGGTGGCAGCCAATATTCCTGCACCCGTCGCTGTGAGGCTTCCACCTACCGCACCCACCATCGCCGTAATCCAGCCCAACGCTTGGCCTTTCTTCACCTGGTCTTTCAGTTGCCGATGCAAGATGCCTTCGTGGTCCATCTCGAACAACACCACGTACTTCCAATTGTAGCGAGCGGCAACCACAAGATAACCCAGCAGCGTCAGCACAAAGAAGATGGCCAGCATAACCAGTGCTACAGTACCCGCCGACTTCAAGGCATCGAGCAGGCTGTCACCATCTTTGAGCCCCAAAATAACCATCAAGAACACCTGAACCAGAATGAGCACACCAAAGATGTTCAGTACCGTGAAGAAGATGGTAGGATTCTTCAACATGTTGAACTCATAGATCCAGCGGTATTTACCATCGGCACACAACTCAATCTGTTTCAATCCAGGAGCCTTCTGCTTCACCATTGCAGTCTCCGACGTTTTCAGTTTTTTCATATTAGTATATTTTTATATGCTTCTATATAACAACTTTGTTCAAGGGGTCGCTTCGCTCAAAATTATAAGAAAATTGATTTAAAAAATTATCAAAAAAAGTTAGCATATAATAGCCGTAACCAACACCGTCCCGTTTTTCTTACAATTTTTTGATTTAATTTTTCTATAATTTTGAGCTATGCGACCACTCATGTTATTATCCGCTTTTGTTTTAATTAGTCGAAATGTTCACTACAAAGGAACGAAAAAACATCCATTCCTCCAAATCAAGTCTCAAGAAAAATGCATAGTACTATCAAAACACATCAATCATCCCCAACCTTGTCAACTCCGCTTGCATTTATCTGAATATTTGATGCAAAAAAATGGTCAAATGTTGTGATAATTGAAAAAAACTGTCCTAAATGCTCAATTATCTCAAAAACAATATTTATATTTGTCACCACAAAACAACAACAATCAATACCTCACCCATCAAATCATTACCAATATGGAAAAAACCCTCGTATTACTCAAGCCCAGCTGCGTACAGCGTCAGTTGATTGGCGAGATCGTGAACCGTTTTGAGCGCCGCGGACTCCGCATTGCAGGTATGAAGATGATGCAGCTCTCCGACGAGATCCTGCGCGAGCACTATGCCCACCTCGTTGATCGTCCATTCTTCCCTGCCCTTGCTGCCTCTATGCAGACATCTCCCGTCATTGCCCTCGCCCTCGAAGGACGTGATGCCGTGCAGGTAGTTCGCACCATGACCGGTTCCACCAACGGCCGCGAAGCAGCTCCAGGCACCATTCGTGGCGATTACTCGATGAGCAATCAGCAGAATATCGTTCATGCCAGCGACTCGACTTCCAACGCCGAAATCGAACTCAAGCGATTCTTCCGCGATGACGAAATCTTCGAATACACCAGCGGTGCCTTTGCTTACGTCTATGGTGAAGGAGAGGCTAAATAAGACTCGGTTTTCTTGAATTCCACGCTTATATAACATCTTTGTTTCACGGTCGCTTCGCTTAAAATTATAAGAAACAAGTTTTAAAATTATCAAAAGAAGATGGTCCAAATTGTCATGACCAATCCCGTCCAGTTTTTTTTATAATTCTTTGAATGAATTTTTCTATAATTTTGAGCTGTGCGACCACTCTATGTTATAATTAGCTTTTTTTCGGATGTCAAAATAGACGCTGAAAATAAGAAAAAGCATTTTCCAATTCAAGCATACCCTTTCTTGGCCAAAATTGGTTATGCCACGGTTGGAGCATACCCTTTCTTGGCCAGGATTGGTTATGCCGCAGTCGTAGCATACCCTTTTTTAGCTAGGATTGGTTATGCCGCGGTTGAAGCATAACCCCTTTCTTGGCCAAGATTGGTTATACCGCAGTCGTAGCATACCCTTTTTTAGCCAGGATTGGTTATGCCGCGGTTGAAGCATACCCTTTCTTGGCCAAGATTGGTTATGCCGCTGTCGGAGAATACCCTTTCTTGGCCAAGATTGGTCATGCCGCGGTCAGTGCATACCCTTTTTCGGCCAAGATTGGTTATACCTCGATCGGAGCATACCCTTTCTTGGCCGAAAAAGGGTATGCTCCTGGAGAAGAATGACCGTTCTTGGCCAAAAATGGTCATACTTATCATTTCACCACCACTTTCTTACCATTTACGATGTAGATGCCTTTCTGCATCACATTACCTTCGAACTTTCTACCGTCAAGCGTATAGATGCCGCTGTGGGAGGAAGGATTTTCGTCCGAATGAATGATGTCGATGGCATTGGAGCCGTATTGGTCGCAAAGATTATCATAGTTTTTGGCGTACCAGTCCTTAACATACTCCAGTTCGTCGTAAATACTTTCCATAAGCGGAACGGGATTACCGTTCCACTTGGCGCGTTCTCTTTCCCACGCACCTGAGACGGTAAACTGCTCGGCATAATGGTCCAAACGACGGGCTATGCTGTCGCATGAGAAAAGAGTTTCGCTGTATTCTTTCCATTTGGCGGCAAGAAGGTCGTTAAACCCGTCGATGTTCTGTGTTCCCAACCGATTGAATGGGCCAGCCCTACGTGCAAAACGATCGACATTTACAACTTCATCATGATAGGCGCCATTGAAATCGCCTCCCAGCGAAGTGTCCATATCCCATGGGGTTAGAAGAAAGCGATGGGCCAGATTTATATCTATGACCGAAAGGAAGGTATTATAATAGAGATGGTCCCTAATATACATTGCATTGGCAAATACCACAAAGTCGATCAAGTTGCTCAGATAGAAATAATCCTGGTACTCATCGACGAAAACTTCATCAGGGGTTACATCTGAGCAGAAATCAATGAGATCCATCAGTGGCTGCCACGTATAGATAGACGGATAGTCTTCGGGATAATCCAGTTCAAAGGCATTCCACGTCACAATATCAGTGGATGCCTCATTATAAGATAAGAGGTCAACCCCTTTTTTCCAATTGTATCCCTTATAGAGTATCCCACGGATCGAAACCGCGCCATCTCCCTCTACCTTGGCTTTCTTCAGTCCAAGAAGTTTACGGTCAACCTTGTCGGTCATGCAGTACAAGCCTTGATAAGTGCCATTAATGAATACTTCTACAAATACACCTTTTGTACCATTTCTATTATCATACTTGGTATCGTATGGTGTACGATCTATCTCGTTCCACACGTCAAAGCAGATGCGGTTCCTCATTCTTATCCTGTCGATGGACATGGCATCGAGAATCCAGCTATTCTCATTCCGGATTCCGAAGATGTTGGCATCCAGATCTTCACCAGTTTCGTCAAACAGCTTCACTGCGTACGCCTTCTTCCTTTTAGCAAGTGCCGTACGACCGCGAAGACGATATTTGCAATCATATCTTACCGTGAGCGATGAGGGGTCGGTCCTGCGATGGAAATCGGCAATCTCGATCTCCCCTGCAACAAATGTATGCTTGTTGACCTTGCCAATGTCCACAATCATATTCACTAATGGCAGCGAGTGCTCATCCAAGGACTGCTTCATCTGCTCGTACTGGCTTTCCTGTGCAGCAATTGTGGTGCTGCACAGGTAAAGCAGTAGAATAAGTATTGTACGCATACCCAACGCTTGTCAAGCTATCTGACTACCAGCCTTACTATTTTATAATTTGCCAGATGCCATCGGAATTCTTCACCTGCAAGTCATATCCTCCAGTTTCATTCCTCTTCAGACGTATGGAGCGTGTACTTTTCTGTTGATTGTCTGTGTCAATTTCATTAAGTCCATTAGTCCCATTTTCTTTGTTATATAACTGGACCTCTCTGGTGAACTCCAAAAGGATGGATTGACCACCGCCATCAATTGCGGGGATGGTGTATTTTAGAATACTGTTAGTTCCTCCCACCCCACAAATAATGTAATCATCTCCATCTCCAAGAAGTTGGGACTCGGGATGCCAGATCTTATAGGTTTGACCATCTTCAAGTACTTTTTCTTCAATATTTGTTATCACATCATGGAATTCGTATGGATAAACTCCAACCGAATACTCTTTTCCTTCCCACCAATCAAAGTCATATAATAAACAATTTTCGTATTCATCAATCCACATATAAACTAACGGCCCTTCTTCCCTGAGCAGACAGTATCGCTTGCCATTTGCAAGCACTTCGTTGTAAGTTAGACCTTCAACCTCCACAGCGTCTTTCACAACGTAAGTGGTTGTGTCCCAATCTTCATACCAGTGACCTCTTGTCACTTCTGTCCATGTCGTTCCAGCGGGAAAATATTTGTTCTCACCAAATGCCATAATACTCATGAAGAAAAACGGCAGAATTACAAGAATCTTTTTCATAGTGATATAATTTATTAGTTTAACATTGAACTATGTGTAGAAAACTAAGAACTTCAGATTTCAAGAATGTGTGAAGTTGGAAGCCCTAATCACCCCGTGTCTGAAATATGGAGCGGCTGGCTGATCGTAACGAGCGAAGAGCATATACCCTTTTGAGAACTCATATCGGTAGCCCACCTGCTGGAAAAGTTGTTCAAGCGTGGCTGCATCCTCATTGTTATGATACGTGCAGCAGGACAATGTGATGCCCTCTCTCTCACGAAGCAGAGGAAGGAGCGACCGAACCACTTTCGGTTCATACCCTTCGATATCCATCTTGATGAAAAGCGGTGAGGACGGCTCGCACTTCAACAGGGATGGCAAGGAAACCGTGGTGCGGCTATCCTTGTCGGAAACAAGTTTCTGAACAAATACCGTCTTGTCCTTATATGGGGCAAACGTGGCACGCAAGGGAGCCTTCCAGATACCGTCACGCTCTATCAGATAGACTTTCGATGCCTGCTCAATCACATCAAGCGAGAATAGCGCCTCGGCACAGCCCACATCGACCACAACATCGCCATCGTGGACCTGAAATTCTTTCGACTGATACTGATGGGGCGCAATGTCTTCGCCCTTGCCGAGCAGGCGGTCGCCGCAGATATAGCCCTTGTAAGCCTCTACAGCCTGAGCCACCGAGTATTTGCGCGGGAAATAGAGATGCTTCCCCTTGTGAATCACGTAGGGGAGTCGGAGCGAATCGTCAAAGCCGCTCTCCACCTCCACCGTCATATCGTCTTGCGACGGATAGACGGTGAAACGCCCCAGGGCGAGCAATCGGCTGATTTCACGCTGGTACTCACGGCGATACGCCTCGCTCATCTGCGAGCGCACAAGGATTGACTGATAGGTCAGATCCTGGCGCTGCGCAATGAGCGTCTCCTTCAGATTCTTGCGAAGCAGATAATAGACATTCATGCCTATCGTTCGCAAGCTGATTTCTTCGGAGTAGAGATTCAGCATTTGCCTGCAACTATTGAACAATCATCTGACGTGAGGCGACCGACCTGCCATCGGCTATCAAGGTATAGATATAGGAACCCTTGCCGAACCTGCTGGTGTCAACAGTGAGCTTGCCGTTGCCTCTGCCCTCCAGCGCGTAGCTGCCGACCATCTTGCCGGAAATGCCGTAAATGTAGAGCATAGCCTCGCGGGTCGTCTCAGGCAGAGAATAGGCGATTTCGCATCTGCCGTCGATAGCGACACACGCCTCCTGGCCGAAGAAGCCTTCTTCCGCCAACCCTGACGTATTGTTCGCAGCGATATTGGCCCGGACGTTCTCCAAGGTTTGCTGCAATACACCGACTTCGGCCGAAAGATGCTGCACGGTTTGGATGAGCAACGGGATCAACCCCGCGTAATCCACTTGCTTATTCCCGAGCGAATCTTCACGCACCAACTCGGGATAAACCTGCTCAACCTCATCGGCCAGAAGGCCGAAAGCAGGAGTCGCCGTGGAAGTTTCTTCTTGCCTGATGACGTATTCCAACGGGGCGAGCGCCATGATGCCCTGATAGCCGCGTTTGCTGTCGAGGTCGTTGATATCAGACATCAGTTCGGGATCGGACGGAACCATCAGCGACGGCGCAACAACGGCGCCATTCACGATGACGGAGCCATTATAACTGGCCACATAGCCGCCAGGGAGGGAATTTCCGAACAGGACTGCATAGCCGACACCCGAAGGGTCCGCAGGATCAAGCACGTATTCACCCGTGTATTGGGTGGAGTCGGCAGTCGTAAGCATGATGAGGTAATCGCCAGCTTCTTCGGAAACATAGAGGCTGTCGGAACCATCAGCACAGGCATTGAATGTGGCCTGGGCAACAGCTTGGTCGGACTGACGGACCACATCACACTGAAGCAAGCCGAGATTGGCCATGTAGGAGAACGTCAGACAGCCATTCAGGAAGTGGCACTGGATGGGGACAAGTCCGGGAATGCGGGGATGCGTTCCGCCAGATGGAACAGGATGCAACGGGATGTTCAGTTCACCGACATGCTGTGGTGCATTTGCAGCAAAGAGCGACATGGAGAGTGCCAGCGCCATGAGCAGGCTGAAGGAGAATAACTTTTTTGTGTTCATAGTGGTAAAATATTGTGTGATTCGATATTTGCTTTTTTATGGGTCGCTTCGCTCAAAACTATAAGAAAATTATAATTTTGAGCTTTGCGACCCCACTAATATTCATCTTTTACACCGCAAAGATACGAACTATTTTTGAAACAACATCGGACAAAAGCAAAAAAAGCGCGCTTTTTATGGGCACGCTTCAATTTGAGATTCAAAGACTTAATATTTTTTAACTTTTCGGCCAGATAAAGGAATCTGACATCAGTCCAAAAGGAGCAGCAAATCGTCCTTATAGGGCAGTTTTGACGTGAAAATACGCTCACGGAGACGGCTCCGACGCTTGTAGAGCGTGTCGCGATTATCGACCTTCATCAGCACACAAGTCGATTTGGTGGAGAACCCGGCGATCATCAGGCACAGGAGGTGCAGGTCATCGTCTTTGGTGAAGAGTCCATCCTGCTGCACCTTCGACATCAGTCCGTCGAAATTCTCGTCGATGGCCGACATCAGCTTTGCCAGGAACTTCGGATCCTTGAAGGCGCTGATCTCATTCTGCACTTCGTCGAAGATGAGCTTTCGCGATTCCTTCGTCTCTTCCTTGCTGTAGTATTCCAGTCCGATGCGGTCGATACGTTCCATCCGCTCCTTGAACAGACGCTGAATGGTCATCCTCGACTTACGGGTCGATTCGAGGGCTACGGCTTCGGCGGCAGAGTGAGAGATGTCGGACTGCTGCCTGCGCTGCTGCTCCATGCCAAGCTCTTGCCTGAGCTGGAAGACGTCATCCAGATACGTGCGGACAAGCATATCCTTCTGACGAAGCCTTTGGCGAACTATCACACCGAGGAGCAACAAGAGCAACACAGACATGACGAGCACAATCTGGTAGCGACGCGTTCGCTCGTGCATGAGGCGATTGTTGTTGTCCAACTGCTGCTCCACATAGTCCTGCTGGACGGAGGATACCGAAGTCGTGTTGATGACACGGACGATGGAATCCTGCAAGTTGGACTTCTGCAGCAACGTCTGATAAGCCTCCCTATCATAGCCCCTGCTATGCAGCAGGTCCGACCGTGTGGCAAGCGCGAAGACCCTCTCCGTCGCTGACGACATCAATGCCTTGGCTCGCGTCATGCAACTGTCGGCCTCGGCCCTTTGCCCATTGTGCTCATGGACGATGGCCCGGCACAGGTAATCGATGGTGTAACGGGGCGAGTCCTGCAGCCCAATCAGCGAGTCGGCTTTAGCATACTGATTTTGTACTATGCACTGATATATATAATAGGTGAGCACCTCTTGCCGAAGCCGCTGGTCGATGTCCGAGCTCAGCAAACTACCGAATATTTCGTCAGCCTCGCCGAATCGCTTCTGATAGTTCAGGGCAATAGCCTTCAGCATGAGCGCCCAGTTCATCCGCGCCGTGTCGCCGGCTGCACGATGGCACTGATAGGACTTTTCGGCATAGACAAGGTCTTCGCCACTGTACATGTCGTGACAGATGCTGGCAATGTTGCCGTACGACAAGCCGGCAAACGTGGCATCGTCGAGCCTTTCGGCCATCTGGGCAGCTTCGAGGAACTGCGCGTAAGCACGCCCATATTCCTGGGCATTGCGCCAGATGCAGCCATGGTAATAATGCGCCAGCATCTGCTCGCGCCTGCTGCCATGCGTGTCGTAGTAGCGGACGGCCGCGAGGATGAGGCTGTCGCTGGTGTCGTCGATCCAATTCTTGTCGCGGGTCTGCGTCTTCAGCAGGGCGTAGCGCGCATGCTGTGCTTCTCCCTCAAGGCGCAGACTGCCCGTGGCGAGCAGGCTGTCGAGCCTATTCAGCACGTTGAGGGCAGAATCGGGATGATGTTCGACGCAAGAGTCTATCCTTTCGAGCAACCGATTGGCCTCGCGGCTGCCTCGCCCGCACGAGGAAAGGCACGAGAGGATGATTGCGCAAACGAAAAGCATCGAAACTATTGATCGGACTGGCTTCATCAGATCATATTTTTAGAAGAAGACGAGGAGTTGTTATTTTCCAAACTCCACGAATCCGTAGGCACGGCTCACTTCGTTGTATTCGTTAATCAGCTCAGTCCGGTTGGGACATCGTGCCTGGGTGAAACGGCTGTAAAGAATCTCACGAATGGCAACAGGAATAGTCTTGTCCTGATGCATGGTGTCGTACTGATAGGCACGCTCATACCATGGGAGCGCCTGCGAGTAGATGGGTTGCAGTTCGCTGTCCATCTTCTTGAACTGCCGTTGATTGTAGAGTTTGGCCTTCAGCTCGACGGCACGGTTGTAGAAAATGCGCCCGATGTACGAGCAGACATTGGCCTGGGTGGAATCGAGGTCATACGAACGAAGATATTGCACCATGGCGCGATCGACATCGCCAGCTATCTCGTACAATTGGCCCCGGACGCTGATGGTCTGTGCATCGGTGCTATCGACGCTGATGCAACGGTCGGCCAGCACTTCGGCATCGCGCCAGTTCTGGCGGTCGAGATAGATCTGCAGGAGACTGCGCTGGAACCACGTGTCGCGCGGCAACGTCTCGATGGCCCCCATCAGTTCGGTGATGAGCCTAACTGTATCCTTGCGCGAAGAATAGATGGCAACGGTGTTGCGAAAGACTTTCTCAGGATCGTAGCCTCGCACTTTCAAGCTGTCATAATAGACGAGCGACTGGTCGAGCATGCCAAGGGCACTCGAAACGGTGGCACAATTATAAAGCGCACGATTCTGCGTGCTGTCGGCAAGGAAAGTCTCGAAGCCCGAGAAACGCTTGGTATCGGACTGGTAGGCGCTGCGCAAGAAGGAGCTGTTGCTGCCGTCGAAGGTCATACGGAACTCGTCGAGCGTGGTGTTGAGGTCGCCTCGCTTGAAACTTTGCCCGGCGTTGACCTGAAAGCCGTTGGTAAGCAGGAAGTACTGCATTGCCGTCTGCGAGAGACGGCTCTGCTGCTTCAAGCCATTCTTGCCGTACTCCTTGGGATCGGCCTGATAGAGTTCATAGGCTCTTTGATAATAACGGTAACACTGCTTTGCAGCTGCGAGCGCCGTGGCCTCATCCATCTTGCCGCCTGAAGCAGGTTTGTTGCGCTCATAATTGAACGCTACGTCTTCGACATCACCTGCTGCTGCAAAATAATCGGCGTTCTCGAGATGCAGGGAGTCGGAGAGCTGAAGCACGCGATTGATGTGTCTGCGTGCAAGCTTAATGTCGGTGGTGCGCACGTTGGTACTAAAGCGGCGCGCCAATTTGAGGCGCTCCTGAATGGTGTCACGGAGTGCCTTAGTGAGAACAGGGGTCTCCTGCTGTGCCTCTTCGGCATGCAGAAGACCCAGGTTAATGATGATGAAAATAAATAGACTTAGAAATCTTTTCATTTATTATTCCTTACGTGGACGGCCGTAAGCATCGGCAACCTCGTTGTACTCGTTGATGAGGGCCTGGCGGTTAACGGCATTGGTGGGAGCGAACTTACGATAGAGAACCTGCATCAAGAGGTTCGGAATATCGTTGTTCTCGTGGTTGGCATCAGCCTTGAAGGCATTGCGGAGCAATGGGAGAGCCTTCTCCATCTTCTCGTTAGAGAACTTGTCGATTTCAGCCTCACGAGCATGGTTCTTGAGCATCTCGCTCTCGCCCTGCTCCATCTCTACGAGCCAAGTGTAGCCATAGTAGAGGTTGGCATCGAGGTTGTTTGGATCGATGGCAAGAGCCTTCTCGAAGTACTCCTTGGCAGTCTCGGTCTCACCCTTTTGGGTGTAGAGGCGAGCGATGATAGTCAAGGTACCAGCGTTGTTAGGATTAGAAGCCAGGCTAGCCTTCATAGCATTGATGGCGCCATCGAGATCATTGCGGTCGAGATAAATGCTGAAGAGGTTCGAGCTGAAGTAGTTCTCATCGGGGAGAGCTTCCATACCCTTCTGGAGCCAAGTGATCATATTGGCAGTATCCTTGAGCTGAGCATACTCACCTACGATAGAAGAATAGACAGGCACCTGAGGAGTGTTCTTGCCGATGAGCTGCTTGAAGACGTCGATAGACTTCATCTTGTCAACCTCGCTGTAGCATGAACCGGCATAGAGGAGGTTCTGATACTTCACTGAGTCGTTCTTATACTTCTCAAGTTCAGCCAAAACGAGTGGGTTCTTCTTAGCAGCTGCATCAAGAAGTGCAGATTCAGCGCCGCTGGAAGCAAGTTCAAAGAACTTGGCAGCATTGGCCCAATCCTTCTGATTATAAGCGGTGAAACCGCAGTTAGCGAGACCATTCGACATCGAGAAGAGCTCGTAAGCCTTGGAAGCCATGTCATCGTTGAACTTGGTGTTGACCTTACCCTTGGCATCAGGTGTAGCATAAGCATCCCAAGCCTCCTGGAAATACTGGAAGCCCTTGCCGCAGTTGCTGAAGAGCGTGTTGAGCGCATTCTGATCGCTGTTCTGAGCCTCGGGAAGCACCACCTTCGACTGGTTGTACTCGATGAGGGCTGCTATACGCTTGATGTCGCCAAGCATGGTAGCCGACTGAGGATTGGCAATAGCCTGCTCAACGAGCTGGCGTGCAGCATCGAAATTGATAGCCTTGGCCTTCTCCATATCGATCTGGCCCATGGCATCTTCGGGAAGTTTGGCGGCCTTCTCTGCATCCTTGAGGAAAGAAGAGATGACCTTCTGCTGTTCTTTGATGGCTTTCTGCTGCTCCTTGGTAAGTTCCTGAGCAACGACTGTACCGGCGCAAAGGCCGATAGCAAGAACTGAAAGAATGAATTTCTTCATAGTAATAATAATTTAAAATGTGTAGTGAACTTATTCTTGATTTGGATCTACATTTGCCGGAGTTTCGGTCGAAGCGGTCTCAATGCCATTGTCGTCGGACTGCTCGGTGGCCTCGATCTCGATGTCTTCCTCCTCCTTTTCGGTCAGCACCTTGCAAACGCTGGCGATGCTGTCGTTCTTCTTGGTGAGGTCGATGAGTTTCACGCCTTGCGCGGCACGTCCCATAATGCGAATGCCCTGACTCTTCTCAGCATCGTACTTGCAGTTCATGCGGATGACGATACCCGACTTGTTGATAATCATCAGATCGTTCTCGTCGTTGACAAGCTTGATTGCGATGAGCGGACCTGTCTTCTCGGTGATGGAAAGGGTCTTGACGCCCTTGCCTCCACGGTTGGTGATACGGTAGTCGTAAACATAGCTTCGTTTTCCGTACCCCTTTTCTGACACGACAAGGATCGAATAGTTTAAAGGATTCTCGATATCCTGTGGAGCGACAGATGGCTCTTCGCTTTCTTCTGCAGGAGTCTCCTCGGGTTCTTCAGGTAGATCGAAGAGATTATCAAGAGTGATTTCCTGATCGGTAACGGGATTCTCGTCTTCGTCAGATTCAACGGGTGTATCATTGCCCTCCGACTGACCAAGAGTGATGCCTGGATATTTGACAGCAATCATGCCGATGCACTCGTCGTTGCCATCATCGAGACGCATACCACGCACACCAGTTGCCACACGGCCCATCATGCGTACCTTGTCCTCACCAAAGGTGATGGCACGACCATTGCGGTTGGCCATGATGAGATGATTCTGTCCGTCAGTCATAACTACGCTGACCACCTTGTCGCCCTCGGCGAGGTTAATGGCGTTGATGCCATTGGCACGCGGACGGCTATAAGCAGCGAGTTTGGTCTTCTTGACGGTACCGTTCTTGGTGGCAAAGACAAGATAGTGAGAGTCATTAAACTCAGGATCGGCAAAGGTTACCACCTTGAGGAATGCGGTGATGCGATTGTTCTCGTTGACATTGAGAATATTCTGAATCGCACGCCCCTTCTGGTTCTTGGCAGCCTCGGGAATATCATAAACCTTCATCCAGAATGCCTGGCCCTGCTCGGTGAAGAACATCAGCCAGTTGTGGTTCTTGGCAGCATACATATACTCGATGAAGTCGGAGTCGCGAGTGCCAGCGCCCTTTGAACCTACACCGCCACGGCTCTGTGCCTTGATGTCGGAAAGTTTGGTGCGCTTGATGTAACCAAGGTGGCTGATGGTGATGACCACATCGTCGTTCGGGATGAAGTCCTCGGCATTGAACTGTGCGCCACGATAGTCGATGACGGTGCGACGCTCGTCGCCGTACTTCTCCTTGATTTCGATGAGTTCGTCGCGAACGACCTTCATGCAAAGTGCTTCATCAGCAAGAATCTGCTTGTAGTATTCAATGAGCTTGAGAAGATCCTCGTACTGCTGCTTCAACTCCTCGATGCGGAGGCCGGTGAGTTGCGAGAGACGCATATCGACAATAGCCTTCGACTGAAGTTCGTCAATCTGGAAACGTGCCTCGAGGTTTCGCTGGGCATCGGCAGGAGTACGGCTATTGCGAATGATGTGAACCACCTCGTCGATGTTGTCGCAGGCGATGATCAAACCTTCGAGGATATGTGCCTTCTTCTCAGCCTCTGCCAAGTCGAACTTGGTACGACGGATGACCACCTCATGACGATGGGCAACGAAGTACTGGATGAGCTCCTTGAGATTGAGGAGTTTTGGCATACCAAGAGCCTCGGGATGACCCGGGATGGGCACAAGAGCAATATTATTGACCGAGAAGTTGGCCTGCAGTTCGGTCATCTTATTGAGCTTGTTGAGGATGACATTGGAGTTGACATCCTTCTTGAGGTCGATGACGATGCGCATACCCTGGCGGTCGGACTCGTCGTTGACGTTGG
>Ga0310691_10001148_pt1 | contig 42688 bp, 26 predicted proteins | sample 176DNAGHGlowgp2_FD_203887 | JGI IMG/M metagenome (GOLD analysis project Ga0310691, IMG submission 203887) | Sheep rumen microbial communities from Palmerston North, Manawatu-Wanganui, New Zealand - 1766 DNA GHGlow gp2 (v2) (version 2) | ecosystem: Host-associated > Mammals > Digestive system >... | reverse complement strand
GACCTGATTACTGCCATGCAATGTGACTGGGACCAGAAGGCGATTCTGCACATGGCAGGACTGAAGGAGCCTGCCTCTACCATGATGGTGTCGAAACTGAAGATACAGTCGGCGAAGGCACCGAACGACAACACATGGCCCTATCTGGTGGGGATGATGTACGAGGAAGCGAAGGACTATAACAAGGCGGTGGAGTATTATAAGGATGCCAACCAGCGCGACGCTGCGCCGGGACTCTACAGCAGGATATCGGACTGCTACTATGAGCTGGGGGCATACGACGAGGCCCTGAGCAACATCAACCTGGCGCTGAACATGGACAGCACGAACGTGCCGAACATGGTGAGAAAGGCAAACATCTACTATGGAATGGGCAATGCCCAGCAGGCCATTGCGCAATGGGACAAGGTGCTGGCCGCACAACCGGAGTATGGCTATGGCTACTATCAGCGTGGCTGGACAAAGCAGATGGCTGGCGATGTGGACGGGGCCGTTGAGGACTTGTCGATGGCCATTGCGCTGGAGCCTGAGGAGTCGTTTCTGTATGTGAGCAGGGGCGATGCGTATGTGAAACAGGGGAAAAGGGAACTGGCGGAGGCTGACTACAGAAAGGTGATTGAGCTGGAGGATGCGCCAGAGAAATACAACGAGGTGTACTATGCCTATCAGGCGTTAGGGCAGAACGACAAGGCGATAGCCGCCATGGACAGCGTCATAGCACGAGGTGAGGATGGTGGCGGTGACTATTATAACGCCGCATGCCTGTATTCGCGTATGAAGGACAAGGAGAACGCCCTAAGGTACCTGGAGAAAGCGCTGGAGGCAGGCTATCTGCAGTTCGCACATATTGAAAGGGACTATGACATGGGCTTTCTCAAGGACACCGAGGAGTTCAAGGGGCTGATAAAGAAATACAAGTCGGCCCATGAGGCGCGCGTCAGCACTGACCCGGAGGGGGCGCAAAGCAAGGAGACGGTGACGACGGAGGTGCCTTTCACCAAGGAGGGTGGCATCTGCAAGGTGAAATGCAGCGTCAACGGACTGCCGCTGCACTTCGTCTTCGACACGGGTGCCAGCGACGTGACCATATCGATGGTGGAGGCTACGTTCATGATGAAGAACGGATACCTGAACAGCAACGACGTGGTGGGCAGTCAGCGCTACATGGATGCCAACGGCGACGTGAGCGTGGGTACGGTCATCAACCTGAGGAGCGTCAACTTCGGCGGGCTGGACCTGAACAACGTGCGGGCCTCAGTGGTACGTAACCAGAAGGCGCCGCTGCTGCTGGGGCAGAGTGTGCTGGGCCGACTGGGCAAGATAGAGATAGACAACAGCAAGAGCGTGCTGTTGATAACACATGACAAGTAAGAATCACAGACTGATGAGGGTGGAGCTGCCATCGCTCGTCACCTGCGCCAGGGCGACAAGGTGCGCCTTGACAGCTGGGGCCTGATGAAGCTGGAGATAGAAAGCGACAAGGTAGCCCATGCCGAGGACTTCAGTCCCCGCAAGCATCTCCGTGGCGTCCGCCTCCACTTCCTACCCGAGAGTACCAAGGGCAAGCCCGCCCTTTACCAGAACATCAAGTTTGAGAGAGAAAAGGAGAGGGGGTAGAAAATGCGTGGACAAATCTTAAATAACAAAAGCTATGTCAGCATGCGGGAGATGTTGATGGATTACATGCCTGGTTTCCATGAAAGGGCAGGAAGAATGGGTGTGCCCGGAATTCCTATGGGCCATCGGGGATTAGATGACCTGACTGGTGGTTTCGAGAATGGCAAGGTATATGTCGTTGGCAGCAGGCCATGTATGGGAAAAGAAGAGTTTATGTTGTCAATGCTATTAGGCATTGTCTTGAAGAGCAAACTACCCGCATTGTTGTTCTCTACCAATCATCTGAAGTCAGACTATATACAGCAATTGTTGGCCATGCACTGTGACATTCCCACGCTGCACCTACATAAGGGGTATCTGGAAGAATGCGAATGGGCAAGGCTGGACAAACGACTGGGAACTTTGTTGGATGCGCCACTGTTTGTTCATGACAGTTTGGATTTACCATTAGATACATTACTTGAAACGGCGCAGAACTGCATCAGAGAAAACGGCATAAGAATCATTTTCGTCGACTGCCTGCAAATGATAGACTTTGGCAAAGAAGGCGGGAGTCCTTCAGAGAGAATTGCAAAAGTGATGTACTCACTGAAACAACTGGCCACACTGAACGATGTGCCGGTCGTCGTGGGGGCGATGCTGAACAGGGAGATAGAATTTCGCGAGGGAATCGAGGGCAAGCGACCACAGCTGTCGGATTTGGCAAACTCAAGCTATATCGAGGAACTTGCTGATGTTGTCATGATGGTTTATCGTCCTGAGTATTATCATATCTATCAAGATGAAAGGGGCCGGGATTTGCGTGGGCTGATTGAAATCATAGTGCGGAAAAATGCTCTAAAGCCATTGGGCAGCTTCTTTCTGGACTACCATCAAGAGACAGGTATTATAGAGAGTAAAAGCCGCTTTGGCTCAAAGCCTGTCCGTCTCAAAGACTTAGGAAAGGATAACAAGGCCGTCAATTTTTTGGTAGAAACCTTCGGTCTTGAAGAAGAATCACCATCTTGAAACAACACAGCCCAGCCTCCACTTCCTGTCCGACTGCGCCAAGGGCAAGCCCGCCCTCTACCAGGACATCAGGTTTGAGAGGGAGAAAGAAACTCCTGCTTCCTAATCAGTCGAAGCAGGTAGTCCACGGCCTTGGGAGCTTTCTCGCGAGCGGTTTGTAGCTTCAGGGCAAACTCCTGTTCAGACATGTCGCTGTTGAAGTCGTCCACCAGTTCTCGCGGCTCGGCCGATGTCTTCACCAGCACCAAACCCTTCCGCTTCATCAGCAGACGGAGCGACAGGATGCCCTTGTCGTACTTAGGCTTGGCCTTGACCAACTCCTGCATCAGGTTCAGCCCAGGGTCCCCGATGTGCAGCTCGTTGAGCATGGCTATGGCGTAGAGCACCTTTGCGTCGGGTGTTGACATGTCGAACACATCGCCCATCAGCACGTTCACGGCATCAGCCTCCTGATAGCGCTCCAGCATGGTCAGACAGCGCGACTTCACATAGAGCGCCTCCTGGCACTGGTGCTGCTCCAATACGCTGTCTACATACTGCAAGGCCTGCTCATACTGTCCCCCATAGAGGCTCAGCAGTGCCACCAAGAACCGCGGCGCCCAGTGGTTAGCCTCCGTCAGCGATGTCGGCACCTCGCTGATGCAGCCAAACAGCTCCTCGTCGCAGATGACGGTATCGAGGAACCGCTTTGCCTGCTGCATGGCCTCCTTGATGTCACCATCGGCTGCCTTCTTCTGCACCAGCAGCAGATACTGCCTGGCTGCCTCATCGTAGTCGTGATGGCTCAGCAACTCGTACACCGCCTTGCCGCTCTCTATCTCGCTGTTGATGGTCTGCTCGTCATTGTAGCCATTGGCGTAGGCCAGCACCTCACGGCTGGTATGGGCATACTGCGGAATGATGGGGCGCGAGAGGTACAGTCCACCCAGCGAGCGCACACGGCTCAGCGCTACATAGAGCTGCCCGGCGGCAAACATACCACGACTCAGGTCCAGGTAGAGCTTGTCGAAGGTCATACCCTGACTCTTGTGCACGGTGATGGCCCATGCCAGGCGGAGCGGATACTGCGTAAAGGTGCCCTTCAGCTCCTTCTTCATCTTGCGGCTCTCGCGGTCGTACTCATAGCTGTACGACTCCCATGAGCAGCAGGGCACGGCGTAGGCATCGCCGCCGTCCGTCGTCACCTGTATCTCGTCCTTCGTCAGCTTCGTCACGGTGCCGATAGTGCCGTTCACCCACCGCTTTTGCTGGTCGTTGCGGGTGAACATCACCTGCGCGCCCACCTTCAGCTTCAGGGTCAGGTCCACAGGAAACCGCTTCTCCTCGAACTTCCCCTGCACCGTACCCTCGTAGGTGTACTCCTCGCTGTCAATCTCTGCCAACCGCTGCTGGTTGATGGTGTCAGCCGTCCTGTTGAGCGATGACAGCGTGATGACCATGCCGTCCTTCTTCGTGGGCTGACAGACACGCTCGTTCAGGTGCATCAGGTTCTCGGGCGTGGCCTTGTTCAGGCGCACGTTCTCCAGTATCTGTAGGAACTGCTCGTCCTCCTGGCGATACACCTTCTGGAACTCAATCTTCACCAGCCTCATCCGCTTGATGACATCTGCCTTGTAGAAGAAGAAGTCATCCGTGTGGTAGAGGTCGTGCATCAGGTCGCTCTCAGCCCCACGCTTGGCCACCGGCGGCAACTGGAACATGTCGCCCACGAAGATGACCTGCTTGCCACCGAAGGGCAGCATGGAGCGCAGCACCTTGCGCATCGTGTAGTCGATGGCATCTATGATGTCACAGCGCACCATCGACACCTCATCTATGATGATGGTGTCGGTGTGGAGCAGCGTCTGGATGCGTGCTTCGCTCATCTTGCCCATCGTGCCAGGCGTACAGACATCCATCGGAAGCCCGAAGAACGAGTGGATGGTGTCGCCTCCAGCCAGGATGGCAGCTACACCTGTCGGTGCCAAGGTGACGAACTGCTTTGGCACCAGTTGCTGCACCTTGCGCAGGAAGGTTGTCTTGCCCGTTCCTGCCCTGCCGGTCAGGAAGAAGCTACTGTTCGTGTTGGCTATCAGCTCGAAAGCCATCACCTGCTGTCTGTTCTCTGTGTCAATCATGTTCTCCATCATCTTAGTGCTGCTCCAGTTTGGGGAGTATTTGGGTGAGACGTGTGTTGTAGTCGGGGTCGAGGAAGCTCTTGTAGCATCCGCTGACCAGCTCTTGTGCCTGCAAGGCGACCTGCTCTGCAGGCGCGCTGATGCGCTGCATCTTCATCACGCCAGTCAGGTACTCCCTGACCATCTGCTCCGACTCCTGGCGGACGAAGGCCTCGGTGCGGAACTCCTTGTCATAGTCCCGCTTCTGGATGAGCTCCATCTTCTGCCCGTTGAAGGCATAGAGCTCAATGCCGTCGATGTAGGTCCAGCTGTGATACAGCCCCACCTTCTCCAGGATGACGATGCGGTCGCAGAAGCGGATGCCGCGAATGTAGCGGTGTCCGCTGCCACTCTCGTACTCGTCGCAGATGAACATCTTCTGCCCTTCGTCCCAGACGGGGATGTGGATGCGCGGATTGCCGAATGTCGGCAGGATGCTGTCGAACAGGTTCTTGTTGATTGCCTTGGTCAGTGTAGCCATTGTCTTGTTGTTTTTTGTTGGTTATTGATTATTCTTTAATGAACATTTTTTCTCCTCCCCTTTTGGGGGAGGTTGGGAGGAGGCTTCAAGCAAGCAGCTTGTGTTGCGTCTCCTCCACCATGCCCCTTGCAAAGCTGGCGAGGTCCTGCTCGTTGATGCGTGCTCCCTGTAGCTTCAGCTGCCCCTCCAGGAAGCCCTTCAGCATCAGGATGCTCTGCTCCTTGGCGTACTGCTCGCTGAAGATGCGGTAGTCGCAGCCACCCCACGACTTCTGGGCGATGAGCCGGGTCTTAGGTCCATCGAAGCAGAACAGCTTGATGCCGTTCAGGAAGGTGTAGGCATAGCCCTGCCCCAGCTCATAGTACACCACCAGACGGTTCGACAGCCGCACCGCCTTGTAGTACATGTTGCCTGCCGCACTGGTGTAGCCCAGCGTCAGGAACACGTTCTTAGCGGCGTTGTAGGTGAGTGACTCGCCCGAGAGGGCTGGCAGTGCCTTGGCGGCGATGGTCTGGAGTGCGGTGTTCATCATAGTTGTTGTTTAGTTTCTGGTTACCACCACTAAGCATTTGCAGCATCAATCACGAGGTGGTATCGATGATTGACGCTGCAAAGTTAAGACGATTTTCGCAACCTTGCAAGGAAAACATTCTTGCGAACGGTTCCGTTCTATTTAGAACCGTTTTTCGGGTCTTCAATGAGTTAAATGTTGGAACCTTTCTGGCCTTTCTTGTGTTCCTACGGTAACTCAAGAAGAATGGCTCCCAACATGTCTTAATCCTTATTCTATTGGAATATGCTCTGTGAGTCACATTTTAAACTTTTACAAAATTATGAAGAGTCTTAATCCTTATTCTATTGGAATATGCTCTGTGAGCATCAATGTTGGTTTAACCTTTAAGGGGATTAAACCTGGTCTTAATCCTTATTCTATTGGAATATGCTCTGTGAGCGCGTGCAGGCGTACGACGTACCCTTAACAGGCAACTGGGTCTTAATCCTTATTCTATTGGAATATGCTCTGTGAGGGTCATCCAAGGCGGTGATTGACCGCACGGGTGTGTCTTAATCCTTATTCTATTGGAATATGCTCTGTGAGCGTGGGGCCACGCATCGAGCGTCAGTTCTGGAAAGTCTTAATCCTTATTCTATTGGAATATGCTCTGTGAGAAGAACTGACCGTCGAGAGTATCGTCGGTCGAGATTTGTCTTAATCCTTATTCTATTGGAATATGCTCTGTGAGTGATGGATAACATCAACCTCAAGCATGACCAAGAGGCACGTCTTAATCCTTATTCTATTGGAATATGCTCTGTGAGTCTCGAAAACCAGCTCAACGTGAAGCACACGGTGTCTTAATCCTTATTCTATTGGAATATGCTCTGTGAGTACATTCTTGAAGCCTCATGCAAATTTAAGAAAAATGTCTTAATCCTTATTCTATTGGAATATGCTCTGTGAGTCGTTGTGGCCTTTTTGCAGGTGGTGGTGTTCTATGGGGTCTTAATCCTTATTCTATTGGAATATGCTCTGTGAGTGACAATTTCCGAGCTATTAAAGGACACGGAGTACGGTCTTAATCCTTATTCTATTGGAATATGCTCTGTGAGTCTATCAAGAAGGCCTATGCCGCCGAACTGGTGGTCTTAATCCTTATTCTATTGGAATATGCTCTGTGAGCCAAGGCAAAGAGGATTGATGCCCTCAACGGCGTGGGGTCTTAATCCTTATTCTATTGGAATATGCTCTGTGAGTACGCAAGCGAGTGTACAACAAACGGCATATTCGAGTCTTAATCCTTATTCTATTGGAATATGCTCTGTGATAACGAGAATGGTGAAAAGGTGTGGCAGGACGTATTGTCTTAATCCTTATTCTATTGGAATATGCTCTGTGAGTTAAAGGGCACCTACACTGACCAAAAGGGTCAGCAGCAAGTCTTAATCCTTATTCTATTGGAATATGCTCTGTGAGAGCACGCTTGTTCCTTCAAGGGCGAACTAATGCGTGTCTTAATCCTTATTCTATTGGAATATGCTCTGTGAGGCCCGCTAAAGCTCAGCACAATCGTAGAGTTCGGCAAGTCTTAATCCTTATTCTATTGGAATATGCTCTGTGAGGGCCGAGTGCTCAGTACATAATCTCCAGAATCCGCGTCTTAATCCTTATTCTATTGGAATATGCTCTGTGAGGTGAGAATTATCGACCAAGACAAGACAAACGCTGGAGTCTTAATCCTTATTCTATTGGAATATGCTCTGTGAGTGTGGGACAGGAACTGACCGTCGAGAGCATCGTTGGTCTTAATCCTTATTCTATTGGAATATGCTCTGTGAGACCCGCAAGGTCTACGACGTCAAGATGGAGAAAGTCTAGTCTTAATCCTTATTCTATTGGAATATGCTCTGTGAGCGACAGCGCAAGGAAGATTAACAGGAAAACGGCGTCTTAATCCTTATTCTATTGGAATATGCTCTGTGAGCGCAAGGGTCAAACACAAGTCTATCCTGTTTATGATGTGTCTTAATCCTTATTCTATTGGAATATGCTCTGTGAGTCAAATTCAGAATTCCAAAAGAACAAGTAATCAAAGTCTTAATCCTTATTCTATTGGAATATGCTCTGTGAGGGTGTGTTCGACAGCGAAAGAGCGTACCAACTCTTGTCTTAATCCTTATTCTATTGGAATATGCTCTGTGAGCTCCCGCTGGTGCTGGCAAAACTGCCGATGTAAAGTCTTAATCCTTATTCTATTGGAATATGCTCTGTGAGAACCTTGGAAGATATCCAAGGACGTTCGTTCAAGACACGTCTTAATCCTTATTCTATTGGAATATGCTCTGTGAGGACTTTGGTGAAATTGTATCCATCGACGTAAACTTTAAGTCTTAATCCTTATTCTATTGGAATATGCTCTGTGAGTTGTTGTTGTCAAACGGACACTTAGAGAGTGGGCAGATTGGTGTGTCTTAATCCTTATTCTATTGGAATATGCTCTGTGAGGCGTTGTTATCGGAGTATCTATCAAGGATGAAGCTGTCTTAATCCTTATTCTATTGGAATATGCTCTGTGAGACCTCAGGACAGCATGAGGTAAAGACTACAGGCAGTGGTGTCTTAATCCTTATTCTATTGGAATATGCTCTGTGAGAAGCATGAAAAAGTACGCAGTTCTAAAGAAGATTGGGTCTTAATCCTTATTCTATTGGAATATGCTCTGTGAGTATCCATGACGTCTATGATGCAGTGAATGCTTGCCCGTCTTAATCCTTATTCTATTGGAATATGCTCTGTGAGCTGCCACATTATGATAGCACTGCCGATAGAAATGTGGTCTTAATCCTTATTCTATTGGAATATGCTCTGTGAGACTTTATGAGTATTATTGCAAATATATTGAAACTTCTCTTAAGTCTTAATCCTTATTCTATTGGAATATGCTCTGTGAGTCTCTCCCCCGAAAGGGGGAATCTCACATGTTTATAGTCTTAATCCTTATTCTATTGGAATATGCTCTGTGAGGTCACTTGGCAGCTCCAGGTTCGTGTCGGGAAGACAGTCTTAATCCTTATTCTATTGGAATATGCTCTGTGAGAAGACGAGTTCCACACTATCGGCAATGTTAGAACGTCTTAATCCTTATTCTATTGGAATATGCTCTGTGAGGAGGACGAGGGCTGTCAGTACGACCCAGAATTAAAAGAGTCTTAATCCTTATTCTATTGGAATATGCTCTGTGAGTAGCATAAGCAACACTTGCTATCTGCAATCTCTTCTGTCTTAATCCTTATTCTATTGGAATATGCTCTGTGAGGTCGCTGCCGGGCTATACCAACGTGAGCTTCATGCTGTCTTAATCCTTATTCTATTGGAATATGCTCTGTGAGGTGTGGCAGCATCACGGGCTATGTCAGCCCAAATGCGTCTTAATCCTTATTCTATTGGAATATGCTCTGTGAGGGTGCACCAGTGCCCTGCCTCATGGTGGTAGGCAATGGTCTTAATCCTTATTCTATTGGAATATGCTCTGTGAGTGGCTTGCGCTTCACCAGCAACAAGATTGAAGACCGGTCTTAATCCTTATTCTATTGGAATATGCTCTGTGAGAATGGGCTGCAATATCATCTTTGATATAAATAAGAGCATGTCTTAATCCTTATTCTATTGGAATATGCTCTGTGAGAACATTGACGAATGTTCAGTAAATGATTTTCGGTAACCGTCTTAATCCTTATTCTATTGGAATATGCTCTGTGAGACGGCAAACCAATCGAGAATCCACAAGATGTGGCAAGTCTTAATCCTTATTCTATTGGAATATGCTCTGTGAGATTAGGAAATTGCTCCACATACGGATGCAAAAATTCCGAGTCTTAATCCTTATTCTATTGGAATATGCTCTGTGAGGAATCTTTCACAGTTATGGGTTCCATGAAGTAAAGGTCTTAATCCTTATTCTATTGGAATATGCTCTGTGAGGTACGAGCTTATGCAGTCTAAGGCGCGCTCTATCATTGTCTTAATCCTTATTCTATTGGAATATGCTCTGTGAGCTAATGGTGACGACACCATTGGTACGGTATCATCTGTCTTAATCCTTATTCTATTGGAATATGCTCTGTGAGACTTAAACTTTTAAGATTATGAAAACGAAAACAGAAGTCTTAATCCTTATTCTATTGGAATATGCTCTGTGAGTTGACCTATCTCCTATTGTGAACGACATTGTGTCTTAATCCTTATTCTATTGGAATATGCTCTGTGAGTTCAATTACTAAAAATAGGTTTGGAAAAATAATCGGTGTCTTAATCCTTATTCTATTGGAATATGCTCTGTGAGATTAAAGGCACGACTTTAGGTGTTGCTTTGTCCGGTCTTAATCCTTATTCTATTGGAATATGCTCTGTGAGCAAACATAATTTTTCATTAGAGGTTGCGCACGACACGGACGTCTTAATCCTTATTCTATTGGAATATGCTCTGTGAGTTATACCTCAGGAGGTAAAGACTACCCCGATGAAGTCTTAATCCTTATTCTATTGGAATATGCTCTGTGAGCTACTGACACAAGTTTTTCAATGAGTTATGCTGACCGTCTTAATCCTTATTCTATTGGAATATGCTCTGTGAGTATTGCAGTAGACCTGAAGAACGGTACCTCCAAAGTGTCTTAATCCTTATTCTATTGGAATATGCTCTGTGAGTACTACGAAGAGGACGAATACATGAACCCGTCACAGGTCTTAATCCTTATTCTATTGGAATATGCTCTGTGAGGACCCGTCACTGGACAGCAAGGCAAAGAGAATTGCTGTCTTAATCCTTATTCTATTGGAATATGCTCTGTGAGCGTAAGAAGTTTTTGAAGTTTCTAGACTCCATAATTGAATGTCTTAATCCTTATTCTATTGGAATATGCTCTGTGAGGTGAACTAAATGCATCATTCATTACCAGAGTCGTGAGAGTCTTAATCCTTATTCTATTGGAATATGCTCTGTGAGACTTTTGTTTGAAATCAATTCAAAATAATATAACGGTCTTAATCCTTATTCTATTGGAATATGCTCTGTGAGACTGCGAAAGACGCTAAATCTGCCCTGCAGGCCGTGTCTTAATCCTTATTCTATTGGAATATGCTCTGTGAGAAAAGGGATAGATGACGATTTGCTGTCCCTTGCTGAGAAAGTCTTAATCCTTATTCTATTGGAATATGCTCTGTGAGTACTAGTCACAAGTTGACTAGCGTGCCTTTGTTTAAGTCTTAATCCTTATTCTATTGGAATATGCTCTGTGAGCCTGCTTGACATTCCCGCAGGCACGCACGAAGTCGAGTCTTAATCCTTATTCTATTGGAATATGCTCTGTGAGATGGCACAAGTCCACAGCGTAAGGAAGGCAAAAAAAGTCTTAATCCTTATTCTATTGGAATATGCTCTGTGAGAAAATTTTTGGACGGGCTACCATGCTAAAAGTGGAGTCTTAATCCTTATTCTATTGGAATATGCTCTGTGAGATTATGGAAAAGAATCGCAGAGACGAGCTTGTTCGCAAGTTGTCTTAATCCTTATTCTATTGGAATATGCTCTGTGAGCTCCGTGAGGCGAATGAAGAAAAAGAGCGTGCAGATATGTCTTAATCCTTATTCTATTGGAATATGCTCTGTGAGTTGCTGCTCGTCTCGACCGTGCTCTCGGATTCTGACATAGGTCTTAATCCTTATTCTATTGGAATATGCTCTGTGAGCGGTGCGAACAAGTTCGCACAAGGTGCTTTCGGCAGTGTCTTAATCCTTATTCTATTGGAATATGCTCTGTGAGCGAGCACGAGCAAGCGCTATACATTCTCAGGGGAGTTGGGTCTTAATCCTTATTCTATTGGAATATGCTCTGTGAGATGAGGGGCCACGCATCGAGCGTCAGTTCTGGAAGACGGGTCTTAATCCTTATTCTATTGGAATATGCTCTGTGAGCCAGAAAAGGTCGTTGTTAACGGAGTTGAAATTACGCCGTCTTAATCCTTATTCTATTGGAATATGCTCTGTGAGAGAGCATTTGCTCTTCTATCGCTTGCTATGTTAGTAGTGTCTTAATCCTTATTCTATTGGAATATGCTCTGTGAGGACTATAATTGGTTATTTAAATATACAAGATTCTAAACTGTCTTAATCCTTATTCTATTGGAATATGCTCTGTGAGGACGCCTGTCGAGTCTACCACGGGTGAGCGTATTTGTCTTAATCCTTATTCTATTGGAATATGCTCTGTGAGTGATTAACAAGAACATTTTGAAAGCTGTCTTAATGGGTCTTAATCCTTATTCTATTGGAATATGCTCTGTGAGGTAGTGGAAAACGATTATGGGTATTTTGGCTGGAATACAAAGTCTTAATCCTTATTCTATTGGAATATGCTCTGTGAGAGATTATTATGGAAAAGAATCGTCGTGACGAATTAGTAAAAGTCTTAATCCTTATTCTATTGGAATATGCTCTGTGAGGCAATGGAGACAGGCACCCTCGACGACTTCCAGTATGTCTTAATCCTTATTCTATTGGAATATGCTCTGTGAGCAATTCAGTAGGTGGCACAACCAGTCTGCCTAAGCCAGGTCTTAATCCTTATTCTATTGGAATATGCTCTGTGAGCTCTCGTACGTTTGGAATTAAGTTGCAAGACGGCTCGGAGGTCTTAATCCTTATTCTATTGGAATATGCTCTGTGAGATTATTATGGAAAAAAAACGTAGAGACGAGCTTGTGAAGTCTTAATCCTTATTCTATTGGAATATGCTCTGTGAGAGAGCGCGAACAGGAGTTCGTGCAGACCGAGAGCAACTTGTCTTAATCCTTATTCTATTGGAATATGCTCTGTGAGTGGCCAATGCCAACACGAAAACATGCAGAAAATCAAGTCTTAATCCTTATTCTATTGGAATATGCTCTGTGAGTTTATATAGAATAAAAACGGATTGCCCTATAGTATAATCGTCTTAATCCTTATTCTATTGGAATATGCTCTGTGAGAAGTTAGCAGATATTCTTCCACTTGATAGTGCTGATGTCTTAATCCTTATTCTATTGGAATATGCTCTGTGAGAAGATGAGGATTTTGATGCTGCTGACGCTGACCTTGAGTCTTAATCCTTATTCTATTGGAATATGCTCTGTGAGACAAAGAAATTGAACAGCAGACTGCTTATAAGGGTCTTAATCCTTATTCTATTGGAATATGCTCTGTGAGTACGTATAGTGATTGGCGGTGTGAACATCCGCTGAAACGTCTTAATCCTTATTCTATTGGAATATGCTCTGTGAGAATATGCAGAGGTCAGCAAGGATGGCGGTGCCCCAGGTCTTAATCCTTATTCTATTGGAATATGCTCTGTGAGAGGTTCTGTAAGCCAGATGCTCGGTGCAATGAGCGGCAGAGTCTTAATCCTTATTCTATTGGAATATGCTCTGTGAGCTGCAATTGGTCATCAAGATACTGCAAATGTTCTTGGTGTCTTAATCCTTATTCTATTGGAATATGCTCTGTGAGAAATATGCAGAGGTCAGCAAGGATGGCGGTGCCCCAGTGTCTTAATCCTTATTCTATTGGAATATGCTCTGTGAGTTGTACAACAGCAACATCTCAACACCGATCCGCCACAGGTCTTAATCCTTATTCTATTGGAATATGCTCTGTGAGTTGTACAACAGCAACATCTCAACACCGATCCGCCAGTCTTAATCCTTATTCTATTGGAATATGCTCTGTGAGTTTTGCGGGTGGAGATGCCTGACGCACTCCGTGAGGGTCTTAATCCTTATTCTATTGGAATATGCTCTGTGAGTGAGTCAATACCCGTATTTGTCCAAGTTAAATTCGTCGTCTTAATCCTTATTCTATTGGAATATGCTCTGTGAGTCACAGGCGACATTCTCGAAATAGAGTGGTCGCAAGGGTCTTAATCCTTATTCTATTGGAATATGCTCTGTGAGCTCGATTTGTACACCCGCAGGGGTTCGAACCCTGGACAGTCTTAATCCTTATTCTATTGGAATATGCTCTGTGAGAGAGTAAATACTATATATCCCTCATTTTTAATTATTTATTCTCCAATGTGCCAAACAAATGCAATGCTTTTGCCTTAAAAAAAGGCCTTTTCTTAGGGGCTGCAAAGTTACGAATAAAAAACAAGATGTCAAAGAGCTCTTTTGTTAATCTTCACTAAAAGAACAGCGTGTTCTTACTTTGGGTAATCACATCCAGATTGATGTTTTGCCCTATTATCTTCATACTTCTAAGTATATCTGATGAGACGGGACAAACGATGATGCTGTCATGGTTTTCATACAAGGACTGCACCTCTACCATGTCCCTTTTTATCTGCTCATATTTCTCCATACTGAGGTTGGCAAGGAAGATGGACTTCTGTATGCGATAGCACCCCATACGCTCCAGATACTTCACGATGTTATATCTCACCTTATTACTCTCAATGTCGTACATGATAAAGAACAGCATATTCCCACTCTGCTTTTTAGTTTGATGAACAATACCCAATATGGCATCGATGCGTTGCTGGAGGGTAGGCAAGCCGTCGGCTCGCACCGCCAGTCGGTTGATGACAGGCGAGTCTTCGAGTCCTGAGCGTTGCAGTTTCCTCAACACTTCAAGATAATGTGATGCTTTCCTCTTTGCCATATTATAGTTAGGTCTTATCCGACCTTTCTAACGCTCGGCAGAGCGAACAGGTTTGCTCTACTCTCACTTAATCTATATGTTGCCAGATAAACGACTGTACCAGCTGGGCTGACAAATCGTTGAGTTCGCCATTCGTGCCACTTCTCGGAGACTTCACCACAGAGAATCCCCTTTTTCCAAAGAAGAGGTTGATTTCTGCCTGTTTCTTCCCCATGCTGATTCTAATCTTCTTGCCATACTGGATGTCGATAATCTCTGTGACTATGAGGCCCGTGTCTTGAATATACCTCACGAGGTCTTCGATAATCATATTCAACTGCTCTGGGACGAATGTGTCAGGCCTTTTTCTGACGTTTCTTGAGTTAGGATGAAGGCACTGCTTTATCCGGTCCATGATTTCCTTGTCTGGGTCTGATGGCGTAGGGATGGAATCATCTGCAGGCTGCTCTTTCTCCTCCTTTTTCTGTTTGGCCATTAAGTCGAACATCGACAAAGGGTCTGAATGTTGCACATAAAGCCCCATATCTACTGGCTCGCAGTCGTTGTTAAAAGATGCATTGGGGTCGACACTCAAGAAGCAAGCCCTTGTCACATCTGATGTACGTTTGTCGGCCACCTGTTCCAGCTGGTACTGTTCTGAGAAACGGCGCAGGAATTCTTTGTAGAAGACGGAGAACAGACCAGAATCACAGCATCGCTCGCGCAGTCGGAACATCAGTTTCACACCGTCTTCGCTTGGTGAGGTAAAGGACATTAGGACCCTCTCGTCCTCGCGGAGACGATTCTTGACCGCTTCGACGGTTAAGCCCTTTTCGCTCAGGTAGTCAATGTCAAGGACGAAACATTCGGTGTAGCCGAAGTTTTCCGTCCTCCTATATGGAGGATTGAAAATGCCACAGACAACATAGGGGAGTGTTCGCTTCTGCTCGTTGTACTGCTTTGTGGCTATTTGGTAGGCAACACGGAGCTGCCTAATCTTGGCCTCCACGTAAGCCTCAGGGTGAACGATACGATGGTATAGTTCTGACTCCTCGATTTTCTCCAGTGGGTCATCGACCGACTGGATATTAGTACCAAACATAATCATTTTTCATAGCTTTTAAGTTTCTGAGCCAAATTCTGCACATACAAATACAAGTGAGTGAGTCTTGACCTGACAACCCCGCCTTTTGAAATCGTCTCGTCAAGATAATCGTTCAGTGACTGTATGAGTATACGCCGTCCAAGTGGCTCCAGCCAGAACGAGCCATCTTCACGGACGGAGTAACATTCATCAGTGATGCCATTCTGTGCCAAGAGCGTAAAGACGACATAGTCTACCCAGATGCGGTATAGTTCGATGATATCATAAACCAAGACTGGGCGGTTGTACTCGTCACGATGAAGGATGCCGATGTAAGGGTCGATACCCGCCTTAATCAGTGCACCTTCTATCTTGCCATACAGTACTCCATAGCCATAATTCAGGAAAGCATTGGCCACATCCATGGCAGGGTGTTGGCTGCGCTGCTCAAACTGGAACTCTTCTGGCAGATACTTCACAATAGAACTGAAATAGATGCGCGATGCCTGTCCTTCCCAGCCTCGCAGTGTAGGAGCCACATCACTGACCACCTCACCTTCCAGTTTGCTGACCTTGTTACGATAGTCTTCTATACGGCCAATGTTTTTCTTGTGCTCACGCTCATGTACGGTGTCTCGTGGCTGAAGGAGCAGCATGAGTGCCTGCTGGTTCTCCATCTTCTGCATGATGACCTCCTTGATCCACACAAGAGCGGCATGAGAGGCAGTGAAGTTAAGTTGCCCCTTGCGAATGGTGGAGATAGAACCGTAGCGTGGACTCCAGATGCGACCGACAGGATGTCCCTTCCTGTCCATGAACATCACATCTATCTCATGTTCAACAGCCAGCATCACGGCATCGCTCGTTATCTGAGCGCCGCGACTGATTTGTATCGACTTGATGTCATCCACTGGTATGCGCTGACGACCATCCTTCGAGCTGATGACGAAGGCCTCGTTGTCGCGGTTGAGCGATACGCCAAAGGTGTTCAATACTATCTCCATAGGCTAAGACGTGTTTGGTTAATACTCGCGAAACCTCACAAAAGAGAACTCCGACAGCTTGGTCCCATCATCGTTGTAGGTTGTTTTCCGCTCAGTGGTGGATGCCACGCAGCGTATACCCAATTCCTTAAGCCGGGTGACCACCGCAAAAGTGAATGTCATTTCGCCCATGATATGGACGGTTAACTCATCCCCAAATTTTCTCTGCAGCTTTTCTATATAATTGTCCGCCAGCTGATGCACATCATCTGTATTCATTTCTGGCGACACTACAGGGAATGGAAAGTCTGTCACCTCACCATATTGTAATGCGGTTTCCATTTGATTTTTCTCCCAAATGCTAGAGGGATGATTTGAAAAGTTAATAAACTTATGATGCATTTTATCGCTTGTTTTGCTTTGATATCATGTCTGCCACAATCTGGCTTAGGGATAGGTTGTTTTCTCTATCTATTGACCACAACGAGTAGTTGAAAGTCTGTATGTCATTGTCTCGGCATTTCTCCATAGCAAGTTGATACCTGTCTTTTGTGTATTTGTTAGGTTTTTCGTAAGTCACGAATAAACCGCTTGAGCTCGTCCCACTAAAATTGCGAAGAGCACTGCGAAACTTATCGATATCCGTAGTGTCAAATACCATTGTCTTGCATTCCACAAAAATCAGTCGAGTTCCACAATCAACTATGATGTCAAATTCATTTTTAGCTAATCCATCAGAATCGACAAACATACCATTCATCCTGATGTCCTTTGCTTCAGGGAGTGTCTTTTTGAGCACCCCTGCAACTTTAAGTTCAAACCACCCCGCATGAAACAATATATCAAAAACATGCTCGCTCTTTAATTCTTCTGTCTTTGTACCACTGGAGCCATTCAGGGTCATTCTCACCCATTTGGGCTGGCTGGTCCATTCAAGGGTAGATCCGCTGTTTTCATCTGTTATTGCCCCATCTCTTTCCAATTCGATATGAGTTATCTTATTGGTTAGCTCGGTGAAAGCCTTTTTATTACCTCTCCTGATTCTTTCCACTTTCTGCATCACGTCAAAATCTGCAGGAGTGTACTCATCGATGGAGCGATAATCTTCCAAAGGTGTTCCATACAGCTCAAAGCGTGTGTTTATATCAATGTTGCAACGACGTGTTTCTTTACTTGTAAGATCAGTTAGCAAATTGGTCTGGTCCACATAGATGAAATGGACGGATTCATGTATACTAAATACTTGGTAGAAAGACAGGGCCCATAACTTGGTGCCACTTGTAAGATTGATTGTCACTTCACAATCATTATACTGCTCTCTCAATTTTAGTGCCAGGTTCTCTATTTGTTGAAGAATGGTTGGTGAACACTCCTTGATATGGAACTCACGCTTAGGGAATTGGGCTTTAATACGTTCTGCTTCCACGTTGCTTTGAGCTGAGCACACTAACACCACTGTATTAGCCTGCCCATCCTCCTTGATACCTAAATATACAGGAATGGGTTGCCCTCCTACTAATGAAATATGTATTTTCTCCATAAGCCAGTGCTATTTTTTTCTTAAATATCTTAGTTCCTTTCCTTTTTTTATAATCTCAACTTCAATGATATCTCCCGCCTTCAGTTTGTCCTTTTTACCATTCATGTCCAATAGTTTTGTTGTCAAATCCTTACTTTCTTTAAGCTTGGCTTGCTTTATACTGCCAGAAAAGAACGTTACTTCTGCCAGTTGTTGCAAAGAATCAGACGCTTTCTTCTCTATTGGCTTAAGAAGTTCTGAAAATAGCGGAAGATACTCTCCATATTTTTCTCTCTTAGGAGTATGCTGCTTGCATGTCACGAACTCGTCAAGATCCATATAATTCAGTGACCTCCCATTCTCTATACGTTGGGCCTGCTGGGGATTCGTCATCAGTAAAAGTTCTTTCATCTGTGGTGTCTTCTTGAAATTGGGGATATGAGCTTCCATATAGTCAATAAATGACGATATGTACTTCTCAATATCAATTGCATTGAAGCCTTTGGTCTCATCCACATTGTATTTGCATACACCATAGCCATAAGGCTTGCAAAAACCAAGCGAATGGCAGCTTTGTTTTTGCAAAACGACTGCATAAAGCAGAGCTCCTAGCTCGACAGGGCGCAAGTTGTGAAAGCGAACAATGCATCTGAACTCACTTCCTGCCCCAAGAGGAAGGGCTGGATTAGTGTGGTCAAGCTGAGTGTCATCGACATCAGGTATCGGAGCAGTATTCAAACGGGTTGGATACATTTTCCATCCGCGCAGTTCGGCGTTCTTTTTCATCATGGTAGCGAACTGTGAACGGTCGTCCAGATATCCATTACTTCCCTGCTGTACAAGGTAAATGGGATAATAGGACGGCTTGGGAGAACCCAAATAGGGCGCAATACCTTTTTCATTTTCAAATGGAAATGCCTCATAGCACACAGCATGGGAAAGATGTACCCTGCCCTTTAGAGAATTCTCAGACAAGCTTTCTCCAAAGATACACTCTGCCATGTCAAAGTCGCAACATTTATGCTGCTCGTTCAAAAAATCTTTGATCCGCTGCTTGTATGGCAACTTATACATATATGACAACCCCATAGAACAAATGCAACCATCTTCAACTTTGAAGAATACTGGAACTTTAAGTCCCTCCTTTTGCGCCTTCTTCTTCCAGAAATGCCAATCGTCAGAGTCTTTGTATATAAACAGGAAATCATTGAAGAGTTCACAGTCGTACTCCAACTTATAAACATGTGGGGTTTCTATCTCAGGAAAAACAAACTCGTAGAATTTTCCTGTTGCAGCTACACTACCTTTCCGCTCCCTTCTGTTTCCTGGCTGTCCTGTGAATACGATTTTTCCCCGAATCAACCCCTCAGGATTAAAGTGCACTCCAACTCTCTTATCGACAGCCGCACTGTTAGGGTAGAGCTTATATTCATTAAAACTATAGACGGTAGTGAAAATATCTCTACCACATTTTCCATATTTATACTCTGCGGTTCTATTGGCATCTTTAATTCTGACTCCTTCACCAAATAGGGTGCAGAAATTAGTATCTAACTGTTCGTCAATAGTTCTGTGGGAGATTCTGTAAGGAATACCATTGTCGGTTATCTCAACACCACCATCGTCTTTTATGGTCATCCAGCCACAGTGAACAGAGTCGTAGGGAAAAGACTCCCGATACTGCTTGTTATTAACATCGCGAATACTGTAACGCTTGTCATCTATACGCTGCATCTTGCTGAAAGAAATAATCTCCAATAGATGGCGCAATTCTCCCTTGATGGAAGTTGCTGGAATAAAAAAGGTTCCATCGGGTGTCATACTGAACGACTTGTATTCATCCGACCATTTGTTGATGTCTCGTATATGGCCATTTCTGACGAATATCGGCGTAAGAGCCTTAATGTTAACACAAAAGCTTCCACTGATACCATCAGAAAAGGGCATATCGTGTGAAATGCTTTCAGCCCATTCAGGGAATACGACCTCTTTCGACAGCGGCACAAAGTTAAATGGTGCTCTAATCATATTTAATCCTCCTTTTCTTTAAATCCTACAAATACGTTCTTGGTAAATGTCAACACGGGCATACCCATACAGTTCTCATCTTTTTTCTCGTCCCAATAGCGCAAAAATTTCAGCCAACGGCCAGCCATTCTGTTTGATAAAAAGGCTTTTTGCTCGTTATCTGGATTCGAGAAATCCCAATCCGCTACTTTATATACCTTAATAAGGTATTGGCCATCGACATATTTGATGCAGTAAGATTGGCCACATTCTCCGTCGTACAGTTGTCCTTCCACAACAAAAGGATTTTTTGTTTCGTCCAGACAAATGTCTAAAGCCTCATTATGATAAACTTGGGGATTCTGCTGGTCGCTCCACCAAAGATAGCCCTCACAGCTCTTGATATTAATTGTTTCCATAAATCAGTTCTCCATTTCGTTTAATTGTACCTTCAAAACATCCATTGCCACGATTGACGCCACCACCAAGCGGCAGCATCCCTGAGCATAAGTCTTTCAATGCATCCTCAAAGGCTGTCTTAACCAGGTCGTTACCTATGAAGGCTTCATTGTCTACCATGAGTTTCATGCCAAAAGAGTAGCCTTTGGCATAAAGTGTTTCTTCATCGAAGAGCGCACCGTCAATTGCACCGCCTGTAAAACGGTCGATAGACACGTGATTTAAGACCTTGGATGAAAATGACGCTTCTTCGATAATGTCAGACATCAGCACACGACCACGCTGTTTGTTCTGAACTTTTCCGTCCTGCCCTTTGTCACCTTCTGAACCGAATATTGCTTTTACTGCTGCATTGTTCTTACCTGTATAGTCTGTTATGCTTTCCCCGTCGGCTAAGGTGTCGGCAAACTTTTTGGTCAGTTTGTTGTAATGGAATGCTAAGCGGTGAGAGAGTGCACCTTTGACCGAAGAAGCTGGAATGAGCACAACGCTTTCGTGGTCTCTAACTTGAGCAAAATCACCAGACCAATCAATGAAAGTTTCCCTGACAAAGGTCATGTCTGCTTTGTCGTTGCCCAAGCCGGAACCAAACAGCATGAAGTCAACAGGACTGAGCTGTAAGTCATATGTTGTCCATCCCTCTTCATTCTTTTTGTCCAGTTCAATAGTCTCAGCATCTTTCCACTCTTCACTCAGTGAGGAAGATTTCTGAAGATACCAGTTTCTTTGGGCAGCCACACTAAAGTCAATCTTCTTGTATCGGCATAGTTCGTCCACAACTTCTACTTCTCCAAAGCCAGAACGGCTGCCAGAGCCTATGCGGAAGGTTGGTGAAGCCAAGATGTTGAGTAGACACTTGAAATCTGTGTCATCGTCAGTAGCAGAAAGCATCTCCATCTCAAAGCAGAAGCGTGCACCTTTTAACACTATTTCCTCATCGAACTTGCCGCCATTTACTGTTGAGCCCCGATGGCCAATCTTAGCGTGCTGACGAATGGGCAGATGACGAAAATGAGCAAGGAAAGGACTGTTAAGCTGGGCTTGCGGCAGTATGCCGTCGAGTACAGTTCCATCACAGTTGAGCATCTTGGCTTCGGTAATGATTAACGGCGAGCCCATCTGCTGACTCCCCATCAGTCGGTCATTGTCTTTTCCAAGGGCATGCCGTAACAAGCCTGCCAGCGTGGTTCCAGGGATAAAGGGCAATCCGTTGACATCTCTCAAAACGAGAGAATCGCTTTTGATGCCTCTATTGCCACTGCCGATATTGAGTGGCGACTTGGCCTCGATAATGACTCGGGCCAGAAAACGATATTGATTTTTCATCATTAATCCTCCTCTCTTGCTTTACATTTCTTTGCCATCACTGATGCCAAGTTGACCATGATGTTTATCAGGTCGTTATCCTGGTTTTCATTCATAAAGTCATCAAGACGCTTCTTTCGGCTTCGCTCTTCCCATTTTTCCTTGGCCACGCCATGGTCTAGGTAAGAGTCGATAAGCTCGATAAGCTGTTTACTGTTGGAAGCTATCATGGCCAGACTGCGAATTGATCCCCACTGAGAGGCGAAACGTCCTTTTTTAAAATAGGGTTCAAGCTGTGCCGCCTCGTCCTGCACTATTTGATATACTGTCTGCTGGCATTCAGCTGATTGCTTCGTTTGTGACAGGAAATCAATCAATGGTGAATCGGGTCTCGGAGTGTTTGCCTGCACGTGTTTTTCTGTTGACTTTTTCTCCAATACGCAAAAAGCCCTTCCATGCTCGTCAGCTTTGAGGAAAACAGGATTATAGATAACCTTGCCAAAGCCCTCATTCCTATAGGCTCCGATATACTGACTCTTTTCCGGACAGGAAGCACCGTTCAGCTTTATTACAAACACGCTGCCCTTCTCAATGCCACACCGTTCAGCTTCATAACTGTGACGCCTGCCATTCCAAGGCGCATACTGAAAAGTGCGTATCTGGCTCTTAGACCAGTCAATGGTACCACCATCAAAGCCAAGATCTTTTGCCGTTGGTTGGAAAGTTGGCTCGCCGTTCTCGTCAAGGAATATCAGGCGGCCATCAGCATAGACGGTTGCTTCATCCATTGTTGTGTCAGACTTTGATGACAACGTTTCCTCGTAAGGAGACTCTTCAATGACGACTGCTCCAAATTCTGCGGAGCGTGAGTGACCGATGTGTCGCTTACCACAAAGAGCATCGGCAATTCGTTTATTCTGCTTCTCGTCAAGTTCAGACTCAACTTCAAAATACAGTACCAGTCCTTTGCACAATGATTCGTAGCAGAAAAGTAGCCCATCCTTGCTGCGACGGTGTTCTTCGTCATACGCCGTCTTGATGGTGAGATTCTTCTGAACATCAACAAGTGAGCCTTTTTTCTCATCAAAGGAGTAAAAACCATAACGGCACTGCTTAAGCTGCTTGGCTTTGATGTCTGTACTATTATAATCGGTCAGATGATGAATATAGCACTCTTCGCTGGCTGAGCCCAGTTTGGGGTAATACATGGAGGCGGGCACCTTCAGACCTCTGATGCCGCCAACAGAAGGGTGAGCATCGCCGAAACGCACTTTACCAGAATGGAAAAGCTCTAACGATTCAAAGGAACCATCTTGATATAATCGACTGGCTGCTATGCCCAGGAAATTGTTGCCAGGGATAAAGTCGAGAGATTGCAGATTGCCCACGCTGCTTGACGTCTGGCTTAAAACGATGTCAGACTCAAGGGTGCATTTGAATTTCATTGTCTTTGTCATATCAAGCCTCCTTTCTAATTGTTACCTTACAACGGCCAAAACCGCGATTTCTGCCTGTTCCTATTCGCTTGATGAAGTGCATAGCGTCTTCCAAAATCCTTTCAGCATGGTCTGGCACATTGACGATTTCACCTTCCAACTTACAAGGAACAACAGTTTCTATCTTTCTTAGAGAATGGTCTTTCGCAATGCCGTTTTCGTCAATCTTTGTGGAAGCAAAGGATTGAAACAGATGGGATTGTAGCTTCTGTTCAGTGATATAAGCTCTTTCAGCAGCAGGCAGGACGGCATTGCCAAAGAATGATTTACTTGCATGGTGCTTCTCTTCGTCACCTGAAACACCAAATAGTTGATTGATAGTCTCCTGATCACTTTCAAGGTCAGTTGCGGCATCACGGAGTAATCCTTTCAAGGTGCGCCCAGGAACATAGGGTAGCCCATCTTCGTCTTTAATGACCAGCGCATCAACATCTGCCCCCGCAGCTAAACCAGAGCCACAATGCCAATGGGAGAAGAACACTATTTCGTATTTGATTGTTTTCATACCTTATTCATTTGTTTGTTGGTTCATGATGGTGTTATATGCCAAGACGTCGTAAGCCATACAGCGTTTGTCCTCCTCACAGGTCAGTTGCTTGACAACGGTAGCATCTGTGAAGACTTGGAGCATCCGCTCCCTTCGCTGAGCAGCTTTATTCTCATCTTCAAGCCGCAACGAAATCCAATTTCTGATGCCCGACTTGATGCCGTCTCCATTTTCACTGACAAGCAACTTGCTGGCATCAAAGAGGTCATCGACAGTCTTTTTGCCAGCCTGTGGAGAGGTGTAGTAAGGACCTGCTTTGAAGGACAACCCACCTTGAGCCGTGAGTTCTCTTTTGACTATATCATCGTAGTTGATGATAAAGCTGTCTTGAACCTTGTGAAACAGCAGACAGGAAGGAGGCAAGTGATTTGAGGTGGCACCATAGATGGCTTTTGTGTCTTTCTTCGCATGGCTGCATAGCTCTTCAGCCAACTGATAACCGTAATAGAATGGATAGGACGACTTGATGAAAGCTATACCGGCACAAGCCGTCAGGCAATCTTCACCCGAGGCAAACACCTCTTGCCCCTTCAAGATATTGCCTAAATGCTCTCGTGTTTTTTCTTCAAAAGCCCTGATAAAGGCATTGGTGTAGTCAAGAGCCAAGTCACCACGAATGATTACCGTCATATCATCGCCACTTAGAACAACAGGACGAATGGGAATCACTTTCTTGTCGCTGAAGCGATCCTTAACTGCATTAAATGCCATCTGTGCTGCCTCTGAAGTCGCCATGTCCAACTGTAAAGAGAAATTCTGGAATATATCTTTGTTCTTACCGACGGCCTGAACGATTTTTCCTACTCCATTGCCGTCAGCATGGATAACGGCTATCCAGTCATTCTTGCCAGTGATGTCCTTAATATCATAGGCGAAAGCACCTTTTGAGATTACAATGTCTCCAAAACTCTTCTTGCACAGCTTCGTCCTATTTTGGTAACATTCTTTTTGCACCGTGGGTTCGTCCTTATAAATGCTTTCGTCAATCTTGACAACCGGTAATCCTGTACTGTTGGCTCTTTTTACTCCCAACAATCCAAGAGTAACATTGCGCGGGGGTGTGTTACGCTGCACTTTCAGTAATACCTCCAATTTATCAACAGCCTTGCCGAAGTCTGCATCTGCCAAGACAACTGCCTGGCTGATGGTAATGCCTGGAGCCATGCTCATTACTTTTTGGGGGAACTCGCGAACAGCCTTTCTACAGTCTTCCTCACGATTAAAAACAAACTTGATGTTTCCCGCTGCGCGTACAATAGATTCACCGTCCTTAGCAAACTCATCGAAAGCAGAAGTGCAAATCTGCTCTACCAATTCACTGGCACCGACTATGTGCGTCAGTTCGTTGGTCTTGAAAATGAAGTCTTGAATGCCTTGCACGGCAGCTCCATAGAGATACTTGTTCATGATTATTGCAGTTTTAGTTCGTTATTCTTGAAACGACACCACACCCAATACTGGCGTTTTTGCCAACTCCGATGTGGTTGGGGATAGTGAGATTGCACATAAACTCGGCATCAAATGCTGTCATACCTATACCTTTATTATATATAATGTAAGAATCGCTGAGACGGGTCATCTTGATTATCAGCTTATCATCCAAAAAGATGTCCAGCCCCTTCAACATTGATAATAAGTTAGCTTTAAGGATGTTCTCGCACATAGAGATACGCTCTACCAGGCCTTCTGTACACTTGAAGGTTTGATAGTTATTCGAATTCAGTGGTAGCCATCGGCAAATACGATAGTTGAAGAGCGTATCGCTGATGCCTACGAGCGTTTCATTTAAGTTAATAGTCTCTATCCTACATTCGGTTTCACGCTCGCCAAGACGCAAGATGGCATTAAATGTTGTCAAATACTGCCCTATCAAATCCACTGCTTTTTCAACACATATAATAGCGGCCTTGCTATGAATGCGCTTATACTGCACTAACGGATAGGCATAGCGGAAAGTAGTATCAGATGTATGATTATGATAGAGCAGGTTGGCCTTTTCTCCTAAGCTTGCCAATACTGCTCCGCGGAAAAGTGGTATTTCGTTCTGGTGAATTTCCGCATCGGTTAATACTGTAAGTGTTCGTATATATTTCATTTTGGTCGTTTTTAGTTTTGGTTTTATTCTTTGAGGCAAATATTGCGGCAAAAATACAAATTATCTTTGACTCCAACAAATGTTTACTTCATTTTATATGAAATGGTCGCTGATTTCCTTGATGACAGCTGTCAATTCATCATCGTCTGGACCAAGCATGGACATGGGTTTTGCGTAAGTGACAAACCCTTTTTTGTCAATATATACCTTGATATATGAGTAGGTATCACTTGTTCTCATATAATAGACCACGCTGTAATCTTCAGGATGTTCTACCACATTGATAATCTGGACTGACAAACTGTCGCATGCGGAACGTATCATGTTATAAAGCCGCTCAAGGATATCGTCCGATGGCGTGTAATTGAAAACGTACGGTAACATTCTTTCGTTGTTGAGAAGCATCAACACCAACTGTGTATGCTCGTTCCTCGATATAGGTACAGCAGGCAAGAATATACCTCCAGCCTTGTAATGTATATCGAACCTGTCAGTCCCGATGGGTGTCTGAATCTGATAAATCTCCATGTATGGCTTGCTTGTGACAGACAGGATGGAGTATGGGGTGCCATCCATGTTGTACATGATGCAGTGATACTTCGCTCTTAGATAGTTTTCACTATTCTGGTCATGAAAAGGAGTTGGCTCTACATCACCGATTATACGACACTCCGACGACATGTTCTTGCATTTTTGGATAGGTTCGATACGGAACTTGTCAAACGGGGTCACATGCGGCAGGTTGGTGACGTAGAGGGTCTTCTGCGCACGAGTCGTTGCAGTATATGCCCACCTCAGAGAGTCATCATTCAGACCTGTTCTGTCAGTATAATCAACAAACACTTTGCCCCATTCTCCACCTTGGCACTTGTGTCCTGTAACCGCATAACCGTATTTCGCCCTGACAGCATTATAATATACGTCATTCATCAGCGCATCGACAAAGGCCTGAGTTCCTTGCTTCAAGTGAGGATTGCGCATGCAGAAATTAATGTATAGAGCACGATTCTCATCAATAGAGATGGATGCTTTGTCACTTGTCAGAAGGTCTTCTATAAGCATACAACGCATGGGATTACCCTCCCCGTCGGGCACAACCACCTGAACAAAGTTGATGGTTACGGTGATACGTTTCCGCTCGCTGCCAACTTGAGCATATACAGGAGCAGACTGTTGTGTTCTTGCTCCGACTTCAAGAACAGGAACGAACTCACCGTTCATGCGCCCTAATCTGTAGTTGTTCTGGGTAATGAGCAGTATATCGTTCACTCTGAGTGGTACATTATCGCCATAGAGAGATTTTCGTATATCGCTATTATATATGCTTGCTGCTCTGTTAGAGTAGCATATCACAACGCTGTCATGCCTGCCTGACTTCCTCCTATAGTCAAGATACTTGTCAAGGAATTTATCAGGAGAAACGGTCTCCACATCATTCTCCTTCTCTTCAAACACAAGACAATTACGCTTTTCTTGTTTCAATAAGTCGCGAATCATCATGGCGTTCTTCAGGATGATGCTGTCATCCTTTTGACGAAGAACCTCTGTCAGTTCTGCTTCGACGACCTTTAAGCCACGCTCAATAAAAAACTCCTTTCTCAATGCTTGGGATTCAGGTTCACCGACAGGAGGGAGCTGAGCAGGATCACCAACGAAGATGACCTTTCCTCCAAAATCTGGGCGAATAAAATCCAACAGGTCTTCCATCAGATTATCTGTTCCAAACACGAATAACTCATGCTCTATTTTTCGAGAGCAAACCATGGATGCCTCGTCTACTATTGCAACGACCTTACCACCATGTTCATTTTTGCGTACAGGGAATACGAACTTGAATTCAGACTCAGCTACATCCTTGACATTCTTGGAAACTACACACGCCTTTTCGTAAATAGCCTTGTGAATAGTTACGGCTGGCCGACCAGTTTTTTCGGCAAGGACTCGTGCAGCCCTGCCCGTTGGTGCCATCAAATGAACATCACGGCCCTGAGACAGATAGTCGGCAATGACCTTAACCATCGTCGTCTTACCCGTACCGGCATACCCTTTAAGGATAAAGACTGATGCATCACTATCCATAAACTCTTTAATAGCATTAAATACCTGCTGCTGCTGTTTTGTCAATGTCATACTACCTGTCATTTTATGATTGATACAACCCGCCACCTGCCGTCTGACATTTTCTTGGCTTTAGCCTTGACAGTGTCACCTTCCTTTAAATGGTTGGCCTTGGTTAGTTTTTCTGGTACAAAATACTGATGGTCAATAAAGCAGAACTCTCCCTGAGAGGGGAAGGTTATCTTGCCGCTTATGGTACATGTCTCTGAATCTTCAAGTTTGTTTTGTGGGCTTTTGTCAGAACGCAGAATGTTCCTTCTCCCAGTAGGGTGTATGGTTAAAGCAATTATCCGATTTTGATGCTCATACACTCTTACCTGGAAAATGTCACCAATAGCTGCCGTTCTCAGTAATGGAGTGAGTGCTGTACGAACAAAGATGTTCTTTTGTTTGTTTATAAGGCTTGCCTTTTCTTTCCCCACACGGTTGGTTACAATACCACTATAAGTCAACTCCTCAACAGGAATATCATTATAGGCATATTCTTCTGCCTTCTCAATATTATTCTGATAGAACAGTTTTGCCTGAGCAGAAGGGGTGATACCTAACAACTTGTTCTGTAGCAAATAGACATCACCGCCTATCTTCCAGCCATTGTCTCTGTATGTCTTCTTGTACTGCTCAATCTCGTAAGCAGCCTGTTCCTTGTTGGAGTCTAACAGAAGTTTTGCCAAGTTTAATCGTAGCTCACCAATGTATTCCTCCTTCCCCATCAAGGTCATTGCTTTGCAATACAATGAAATCCGGATTCCTTTATCCTCGCAAATGTCACCAAGATGCTTCCAGATAAACCACTCTGGTGTCGTGCGGAGAAGCTTCTTGTATTCAGTAATAGCCCTGTCTGCATTGCCTTGCCAGTAATACAGCTGGGCAATATACATGCCAATGAATCTGTTGTTAGGGCATTTCTCCTTAATGGTCTCGAAGAATGGGAAGAGTTCATTGACGAATTCTTCTGTATGACGTTTCTTGAGTTCTTTATAAAGACGGGTGGCAACATTTTCAGCCAAAGACTGAAATTCAATCGACTTGCCACTGTCAGTGGTCACCTTATCCGTAAGATAGTCTTCTTCTTGTAGGCTCTCTAATTTCCACATCCTGCAGAATTCGATGAACCGAAATTCATTCTCATGCTTTTTCTCCAAGTTTGCAGCTTGAATCATTATACATGAGTGCAGAGTACTGGGCTTGCAAGACGCAAAAGTCAGATAGAAGGCCAGTGCTTTCCTGACTTCTGTTGAAGATAACCTATTCTCGTTTTTCTTCAAATAGCGATAGATAGCCCATCCGCAGGGTTCCTCGAAATAAGTCGGAATCTCTTTGGCCTCAAAATGTGGCACAAGGACTTGATACGCTTCATCGTATTTCTGCTCTTTCCCCAGTTTGTATGCCTTTGCTATGTCTGGGGCGAGTGCTTGAATGTGTTCCTTCGAGTTGATATCCATTGGTTAGTGAGTGCTATGTTTAATTACTGTGCAAAGATACAACCGATTTATGATTGCCCCAAACATTTCTGCTCCATAAATGGTTCCAATCTGTTTGGAACCATTCATGTGTCTATGGTCATTATTACCTGTATTGGTCCATCTGCTTCATAAGGACCTCTTTTATCTGCTCTCTCAATGACTGTGGCTCAATCACCTCAAGATTCTCTCCATACATCAATATCTTTCCCCGTAGTTCACGGTTAGGCTCAATAGCCAGTATCACCTCACCGTACCACTGCCCATCATGCTCGCTATAAGGCATCATCTCCTTTTGGGAATGATGCAGTGGCTTAGTCATTAGCAGTCCATGCTGGTATTCCGACTTGGTTCGAATAATCACCTGTTCTACTTTGGCGTCTTTCTCATGGGTGACACCGATAATGTTTTGGAAATAGTGTTGATAGAAGCCTTTTGCAGCAGGGATGTATTCGATGCCCTCAATAGGACTGACCTCACCAACGATTCTGTCCAGCGGCACATTGTAGGCTTGATAAGGCTCGCGATTTGCTTCGCCAAAGACGAACCAACGGCCATTATATTCTTTTAGGAACTGAGGATGGAACGTCAGATTAAACAATTCCTGTCCAAATGGTTGATAAGAGAATGACAAAACTTGTCTGTCCGTAATAGCCTTGTTGAATACAGGCAAAAGGTCAATATTAGTGAGATTCTGTTCCAGACTGGAACGGATATGGCTGGCTCCGCTTTCAGATTCACGATTGGTGTCAAGCAGTAGCTGGGTGTTCTCAAAATAGGACGAGAACCAACTGGATGGCAAGATACCTGCTGACGCCTTACAGAAAGCGACATAGTCTTCTAACCGTTTTTGTTCAATGGCATGACGTTCTGCCGCCAGCGGATCATCGTTTTCACCAATATATTTGAATGCCTTGCCCTTGCCTGTCTTGCCATTATTCTCAATACATCCAGGAATGGCTTGTTCCAATGCTTTAACCATGTCGGAGGAAGCCTTCTTCAGGTCGCCGTAGTATGCCTCTCTTGACAGTGTCATTTTAGGATTGTTGTCATAGAACCCTTTCGGAAGGTTACGCTTGATACACATGATATCAGCAAGGGTCACAAACTCCCGCTTCATCAACTCATTGTATAGGATTTTCACAAACGTGGTCTTAATCCCAATTCCGGCAAATATATTCTTAGTAGCCATATTCGTTATGTTAGTGTTTCGTTTACTCGAAGCCTTTCCGACAGGTGCAGCGGTGCTTTCCGGTCTTTGGCATATCAGTGTTCCCTGGCTTGCTTTGCAAAGGCGAACAGAGACTGGGGCAGATGGCAGTAGCCGTCTGGGTTCTTGTCAAGATAGTCCTGATGGTATTCCTCTGCTGTGTAGAAATTCTTCAGGGGGAGCTTCTCCACGGCCAGTGGCGTGGCGTGTTTCTCCTGCTCCTCGGCAAAGACCTTCTCAATGATGGGCAGGTCCTCGGGTGCGGTGTAGTAGACGCCGGTGCGATAGCGGGTGCCTTCATCGTGGCCTTGCTTGTTGAGACTTGTCGGGTCGATGGCCATGAAAAACATGTGTAGCAGGAACTCAAGGCTGACCACCTCAGGCCGGTACCTCACCAGCACCGTTTCTGCATAGCCCGTCGTGTCGGTATATACCTCTTTGTAGGTCGGGTTCTCAGTGTGTCCGTTAGCAAACCCAACCTCCGTCATCGTCACGCCCTCTATCTGCTTGAAGTAGTGCTCTGTGCCCCAGAAGCATCCGCCGGCAAGGTAGATGTCCTTTGTAGGGCTTTCATTCTGTGTTTTGTTGGAACCTGAAAGAACTTCTTTGTTTGTTGACTGTTTCATAGTTTGATGAGTGTTGATTCGTTAATGCCGTTGCTGCTGCTGAGCTGCACCACATAGACGGCGTTTGGCAGGGCGGGCAGCGTGTGTGAAAAGGTTGTGTGCATGGCGGGCGCCGTGGCTGTCATCAGCTTGGTGCCGTTGAGGCTGTAGAGTGTGATGGTGACGGGTGCTTCTATCGGGTGTCCGAAGTCGACGGTCAGCCGTCCTCCTTCTACGGTGACGTGGGCCTTGGTGTGGGTGGTGGACACACCCTCAATGTTGTCGGCGCCCAGGAGGTAGAGCAGTCCGCGATAGACGTCTATCTCGCCGTAGCCATACAGGTTGTTGGGGTAGGAGAGCGAGGGGTCATAGTGGCGGCAGGTGTGACGGAAGACGTTCATCGCCTCTTCGGTGGTGAGGTCGGGCTTGGCCTGTAGCCACAGGGCGATGGCTCCGGCCACGGCGGGTGCGGCCATCGATGTGCCCGAGTTGGTGTTCCAGGCATAGGTACGGCCGTTGAAGTCGAAAGTCGCCACATTCCATTTGTTGGTTGACGAGTTTGGGTGGTTCTCTAAGTAGTAGCTGCTGTACGATGAGATGACGTTCATGCCGGGTGCCATGACGTCGGGCTTGATGCGGCCGTCGTAGGTGGGGCCTACGGATGTGTTGATGCTACGTTGCCCATAGTCGCCTTTGTTCTTTCCCAAGTCCAACCATTCGCCTTTGTAGTTGACGATGCCTTCGCGATAGTAAGTGGCTCCCACGCAGATGATGCCTGGCGACGATGCCGGCGAGACGATGCTGTGTGAGTGCTCGCCGGCGGTGAGCAGGGGATTGAGGCTGGCATTTTCAATCAGCTTTCCTGTGACGCTGTAGACCTCGACGTCCGCCTCACTACCGATGACCTCTATGGATAGCTTCGGGCGCGAGCCGATGGTGTACTGGCCAAGGATGGTGATGTCGAGGCATGTCTCATGCTGGTCATAGCAGGAGGGGTAGGCTTCGGCAGTGAGCTGCAGGGTGGGGTCGATGAAGGCATAGAGCGTTGAGTCCTGCTGCTGTGTCACCAGTCGGCTGCCAATGACGAGCGTGTCGCTGCTGGCATCAGAATAAGCCACAAGGCGCAGTTGGTAGTCGTCTGCCGACTTCAGGGTTATCATTGCAGTCTTGTCATAGGCGGTGATGAAGGCCCCTGCCGTGGCGGTGCCACGGGGCTTGAGGAACCATGTCTTGTCGTTGCCCCGGTTGCCGGCTGCTGAGACGATGATGCGGCCTGGCCCAGTGAGACGGTCGAGCATCTCATAATAGAGCAGGTCGTAGCCCCAGAAGTCCTGGCTGCTGCCCTCGCTGAAGTTGATGACGCAGGGCTTGCCCTGGCTCTCTGCGTAGTCGAAGATGTACTTGAAGCCGAGGGCATCAGTGGCGTAAGTGTACTTATAGTAGTCGGCTGAGTCGATGAGCGCGATGTCGTCGCTGACGGCGTTGGCTACCAGGCAGATGTCGCTCTCAGGTGCCATGCCCTGATAGGGCGAGTTATAGCCGCTGCCCGTGGCGGTGCCGGCGGTGTGTGTGCCGTGGTGCTGGTCGAGGCCGTCGCGTGCATGGGCCACGGTGAGCAGCTCTTCGCGCCCGGCATAGTCGCGTCCCACATAGAGGGTGCTGCCCACGGTGTCGGCTGAGAGCATGTCCCAGAACCGGCTGATGCGATAGGTGGTGGTGTCGCGGCTGTAGAAGGTGGGGTGGGTGAGGTCGAAGCCGACGTCCATGACGCCTACCACGACGTCCTGTCCCATGAAGGGCTGTGGCAGGTTGCGCCCCTCGTAGACGGGCAGGGCGTTGAGATACCATGCCATAGAGTCATTGAGCAGCTGTGTGTGGCTGCTGTGGCTGGCCTCTATGCGCAGGATGCGTTTGTCAAGGCTGAGCTGTGAGAGGTTGCGGCATGGGATGTCAGCGATGCAGATGTCGCCTTCGCGGGCCAGCACCCGACAGCCGTGGGAACGCAGTGCCGCCTCGCCGTCAGGGGCGATACGGACGAAGGCGCAGACAGTAGCCCCAGCAGCCCCACCCCCGACCCCTCCCGCGGGGGGGAGGGGAGGATATAGTTTTGCCGCTGAAGCCTCACCCCCGACCCCTCTCCGATTGGAGAGGGGAGGATATAGTTTTGCTGCTGAAGCCTCACCCCCGACCCCTCTCCGATTGGAGAGGGGAGGATATAGTTTTCCTGCTGCTTTTCCGCCTTGAGAGTATATCCTCCCCTCCCCCCCGCGGGAGGGGTCGGGGGGGGGGCTGGGGGGGCTGGTGGGGCTGCGGGGGCTGTTGTTTAGGCTTCTTACCATCTGTCTCAGCATGGGCGACAGCTTGTCGTAGCGGGGACGCTGCGCATGTGATGGGGCGAAGGTGAGGAGAAGGAGTGTGAGGAGAAGGAGTTTCTTCATGGGAAAAATAGTTTTAGAAATGACTGCCAGCCATGACCACTCTTGCCGTGCCATCCTGGAAGCGGACGATGAAAGGGCCTCTGGCGGGGGGCGCTGAGAGCCGACGGCCATCGATAGCATAATAGCCTATGATTTGCTTGTTAAAGCTGTAGTTGGGTACCGACGCCATGCCGTCGAAGCCCAGCTGCTCGTCCATCCATGCCGTGCGCTCGCTAATCCAGTTCTTCACGCGTTCTATCTCGTCCTCGTAGGTGGACTCGTGGAACATGATCCATGCGGTGTTGTTGCGCTGCTGTGCGCCGCCACTGTTGAGCAAGGTGGCGATGGAGTCGATGGCGGCCTCTATGTGTTCGTTGCTGTAGCTTTCGTTCCTATACCTTGCCCACCTGTTTTTCAGCTTCTTGACATATTCTGGGTCTTCCATCAGCCGCATCCACCAGAAGGGCACCTTGTTGTGGGCATTGAAATCGGTGAGGTAGCTGTTCTGATAGCGCCAGAAGTCGGTTTCTTTTGCGTGGGCGGTACTGGTGTTGCCAAAGGCGAGGTTAAAGTCCCAGAGGGCGGTCTTAAACCGTGGATCCTTCGAGTCGCGTTGCTTGTAGATGCTGGTGCTGAGGCGGTAGCCATCGACGTTTCCCGCGAACTCCTGTGACAGCTGCTGGTCAATGAACGACCAGGTGTCAAGGTATTGCTGGTAGCCCTTGTCTGGGTCGGCAAAGTCATCGCTGGCCAGTGCGTCCTCCATCTGCTTCACCCGCTGCTGGATGTATTCAGCCTGGCTTTCGGTCATGTCCTCATAGTCAGGATGCTTATATTGCAGGTATATGGTGTTATGCGCTGTGTACTCCTTTCCGTTTTTGTCAACGGCCTTATAGGCTGATGTGAACCCCGGTTCATCGTCGCGGTCCACCTGCAGCAGGTAGCCGCCGGTCAGTGCGTCGCCGCTGTCTCCGGGGTCGTCCAGGTCGAGGCGGTTGCTGCCCTTGCGTATGTTCTCCGCCAGTACGTAGATGCCATAGTAGATGCCGTTGAGCACCACCTCGCAGTGGCGGCAGCGTGGGGTGTAGTCGAAGTAGGGTCGTGCCAGCTGGAACATCAGCACATCGCGCAGCAGGCTCCGGTCGGTATAAGGTGCCATCAGCACCCATGTGTTGTCTTTGGGCATGCCCAGCAGCGTGGCCTTCAGCTTCTCGCCGGCAGGGTCGGCAGTCTTCATGGTCTTGAAGTTGTAGGGCTTCTTCGGCGAGTTGGTGAACGATGTGTAGCCCCTGTAGCGTATAGCCACCCACCCCTCGTAGTCCACGGTCTGGCCGGGGTGAGCCAGGGTGTCGCCGTAGTTGATGCCGTCGCTGTTGTTGATGATTTTCATCCGTGCGGCGATGCGCCAGTCCTTATGGATGGCCTGTGCGGTGTCGGCCTGGTCACGGGTGTCAATGAATACGATGGGCAGGTTCGTCTCTTCCAGTTCCACCATTACCACTGGTGGATAGTTGTTCGTGTCGTACTCGTCGGCAGACATTCCCAAGGGAAGTACCGACAGTAGCAAGAACAAGCTGATGTGGAAGTAACGCTTCATGCTCATAATACTTAGGCTGCAAAGGTAGCGATTTGTTTTTATTCTGCCAAAAAGCAAGTAGAATTTTTGGATGATTGACAGAAAGTATTTATTTTTGCACTCTCTTTTATTACTGTTGTATTTATGAGAAAGGAAACGAGTCAAATCAGTGTATGTGGGGGCTATGGATTATTTTTGTCCATTGTTTTGCTATGTATGCTGGTGCTTAACATATTGGAGTGCCCCTTTTTCTCAGATGACCTTCTATACTATTTCGTATTCGAGACCGATGACCACGGTCAGTGGGATACTGACAATCTGAGGCGAGTGGACAGCTTGAGTCAGCTATGGTGGTCGCAGTGGAACCATTATTCTATCATGAATGGCCGCTGGGTGGCTCACATGATGGCACAGTTCAAGCTGGCCTTTGTGCCCCCACTACTATTCAAGGTGGCAAACGCCATCATGTTTGCGCTGATGGTGCATTTTGCTGTAAGGCTGACATCTGTAGGCAAACGTACATATCTGGTGTCAGCGGTTCTCTTCTGCTTCCTGCTGTTTGTTGTCATTCGTGGCTTTAGTACTGCTTTCCTATGGGATGTCGGTTCATTTAATTATTTGTGGATATTGACAGCCAACCTGGCTTTCTTCGTCTATTTGCGCCATATTAAGGATGAACCTGTAAGTATGCGTCACTGCATGCTATCCATTTTTGCCTTGTTTGTTGGGTGCAACCATGAGGCTTTGGCTTTACCTGTGTTAGCAGCTTTGGCTCTTTTCTTTTTTAAGAATAGGAGTGTTATTCTTCACAAGGCTCTATTCCCCTATCTTGTGTTTTATGTCATAGGCGGTATCATTTGCCTGCTCACTCCAACATTATACACAAGGGTGTCAGCCGACAGTCCTACGTTGTCAGACAGACTGTTCTTCGGCGTCGTCAATTTTGTTTTCAATGTCCGCGTGTTTTGGATTCTTGTTGCACTGTTAGTCTGCCTTTGGTTTAACAACAGGTCTTTCCTGAAGGAGGAGCTCACACGCAATGTTTACGCCTATATAGTAGTTGCAGTCTCCTTTATGATTGTATTTCTTGTAGGTACAACGAGTGAAAGGTCTGCTTTCATTGCAGACTTTTTGGCTATCTTGGTGTTGATAGAACTGGTCTCTCGCCTTGTCTACAGCAGGATGTCCTTGCGGCGGCTGATAGTAATAGGCTGCTGCATAGTGATGTCCATCGTTTACATCTTGGCGGTATGGGTTAATTATGAAAAGGGAAAGTACTATGTTTATCTGGATCAACAATTAAAAGACCCAAGTGTTGAACTGGTTGCGGTAAGAGAGCCAAAGAAAGGCGAAAGCAAATTGCTTGATCTTTTACGCAGCCGCTATGTGAACTTTGACATACATTTTTCTTATTATGGTGTTTGTTTTGAAAAAGAGCGTTTTATCAATGCACTGTACCATAGGCAAGAAACCAACTTCTTGCCTGAGGATGTAGTCCTGCGTATTAAGGCAGATGGGCATGCCTTCGATGGTTGGGGTACTGATACAAAAGGCGATTTGTTCTTGCGAAGGATAGACGATGATGCTCAGGTAAAAGGAGTTGTAGTACGCGCGGCTACGACGCACGATATGTTTGAGGTAGACTCTTTACATTTCAAGACTATGAAGGTGTGTGGTGGCACCTATTTGGCTTTTCCTCGTCCGCCAGGGTCGAAGTACCATGACATAGACAGCATTATCATTAACAACGAGTGAATAAGTACTTCATCATTCTCGTTCATTGACTATCAGTTAATATGATTTCTGTTAGTTATTAGGCTAAGCCCTCTTTGCACCAAGTGCCCAATACCCATTGAGCCGTAGGCGATGAGTATGGTAAGTGAAATAGTAACGAGCAGTTCCACAATCAGGCTTTGGCTTTTTAGGAAATCAAGGCTGATGAAACGGATAAAGAAATAATGATAGACGTAGATGTCGAGCGTGTTGTTGCCGATGAACGACAGCTGGCGGTCAAAAAATGTGTGGCTTTCTTCAAAATGATGAAAGAGAGCTAACAGGGCAGCAATGGCCGTAAAGGCAATGGCATATTGCACATATATGGACGGTTCGTTCAGATGACTGTAATAGGCCAGGAGAAGCATTAAATAGCAGAATAAAAGAATAACGGTGAGCCAAGGCTTGTCAATAATGAATTTTTCAAATCCAAATTTACGGATAAGATATCCTGCAATAAAATAAGGCCAGAAAGAGTACAATGAACCAAGGTTAAATGGGTCGCACGGCTGATTGAATAGTTTGAAAACCTTAATGAGTACTAACCAGAGCAAACCGGCCATAATGACATCTATGAGAAAAGAATAGATGCGCTTCTTCAGCCGGTTGATTAGAAAGAGGGAAAGCAGCAGGTAGAAAATAGTGAGGGTGAGCAGATACCAGTAGCCGTTATGGCCGCTTGTGAGGAAAAAGTCTGACACCTTACCTATCAGCAACGCGTTGAGAAATCCCACCACCAGCATGGGAATCATGAAACGGCGCACCTTGTGAAGTAACTTAAGTCCAACAGGTGGTTGTTTGATGACGAAGCCTGAGAGGAAGAAGAATAGAGGTACATGGAATGTACAGATAATGTTCAGTACTGGGTCATTTGCAGGTTTTTCATGGTACATGCAGAAATAAATGGTATGCCCCATGATAACAAGCAACATGGCAAGTGCCTTTAGCTTGTCAATATATAACATTCTGCTTTTACTCATTCTCGGCTGGATGTTGGGTGACAATGATTTTCCTGCCTTGCTGAATGTATATCCCTGGCTTTCTGCCTTGAGCTGTCTGCCTGCGTCCCATGAGGTCATAGACGGGACGGCTGTTGGCATGGCTGTTGGCAACGACGGGGGCAATGCTTAGTTCATCGAAATACGTTTGGTTATAATAGAGGGGAAAGGTGGTGTTGTTGACAATGTCCATGTGTGCGGTAATCCAGTCGCAGATATAGGCATACTCGCTGTCGAAGTCGATGACGTCGCCCCACACGTCGCTGTCGCCGCTCCACTTGGCCGCCTCGCGGCGGGCCGCCCCGCTGCGGGTTACCATATTATAATAATGTGTAACGCGGCCGATGAGGCTGTCGGTGGTGAGCGGTCCGCCCGGCTGGCTCAGCTCACGGTAGCGCTCGTTGAGCTGGTCGTTGAACCCTGCGGCATTGGTCATATAGAAACGGTAGAAGACCAAGACATCGACATCGTTCATGTATGACGGTGAGGCAAAGTCGTTTTTGCCGCCCACCAGCTGTCCGCCCCACCGCTGTCCGAAGGTGGCGTCGAGGTCCCACGGTGCGGGTGTCAGTCGCTGGTAGGCCTCCTTGTCGTAGATGGCCCAGTACATGTTCTTCCCGCTGTTGTCGACAGCGTTGATGATGCCGAGGAAGAGGCTGTAGTCCACCAGGACGGGAATGTCGAAATAGTCGGCGATGTGCTCCTCGAAGTCTACGTCGCTGCAGCTGATGGCATAGTTGTTGGCCCTGACGAGTGGTGCCCAGTCGGTGGTGTCGCAGTCGGCCAGGTCAGGATACTTCACTTCATAGCCCCTTAGGGTCTCCTTCGTGTTGTCGTAGGTAGTCAGCAGGTTAAACATCTGTGTGTCTTCCCAGCTGAAGCCTTTGTACAGACAGCCGCGTATGAGGCCCGTCGTTTCGTCGGCCTTGCGCAGCTTCATTTGCTTGCGGTCGATAAACTCTGAGAAGTTGTAGATGCCTCGATACTCATTGCCGAGGAACAGCTCCACCATGCGTCCGCTCACGCCGTTGCGTGCCTTCTTTTCCTGCTTGTGGTAGTAGGGCTGCCGCGCTATGTCGTTCCACAGGTCCATGGCAATGCGGTTGCGCATGCGGAAGACATCAGGCTGGCCCGCATCGAGCATCCAGCTGTTGTCTGAGCGCAGGCCGAGTAGCGACGCATCGCCATCCAGCTTCACCTTGTAGTTGCGCTTGTGCTTGTTGGCAGCGTTGGTGGTGCCGCCGCGCCACTTCACCTGTGCATGATAGGTGTCGTCCTTGCCCTGTCCGGGGTTGGCTATGAGCAGCGTGCCGTCGGTGTAGTCGTAGCCGAAGTCGCCCTCAAGCACGACGACAGGCATGAAGGTGAACATGACATGTCCGCAGAGGGTGTTGCCCTGGTTGTCGGTCAGTGTGGCGCTGTAGGTGCTGTCTGCGCAGATGTTGAGGAAGCGGTGGTGCCCCGTGGCGGCAGGCGTGATGGTGTCCTGCCCGATGGTCATCATCCTGCAGGTGGGTGCCAGCGTGATGCTGAGCGTGCTGTCCTGTCCAAAGACCTGTTCCGGTACCGTTGCCAGCCATACAGCCGTCAGGCTGTCGAAGGGCGCGCGGTGTCCGCCGATGCTCACTTGCGGCCTGACGGCTGTGGGCAGCAGTAGCAGGAGGACTGCCAGGCTGAGACGGGCATAGGACAGGCTACGGGGCATGTGTGATGAATTATTATTTGATGATAGCAATCTTGCACACCACCCCCTTCTTGCCGTCGCTGGTGGCCGTGGCAACCATATAGACGCCTGAGGCCACGCGCCGTCCCTGGCGGTCGCGCCCGTCCCAGGTGAAGGTGCCGCCGTTGCTGCGTCCCTGTGCCACGAGCTGTCCGCCGGCCGAGAGTATCTTCACGTCGGCGCCCCGTGACAGTCCCACGACGGTAATCATGCCGTCGTAGCCCGACACCACGGGGTTGGGATAGGCATATACATCGTCCTTCACCATTTCATCAACCGACTCGGTGGCATCGCCCATGTAGGAGCACAGCCCCTGGTCGGTGCCGAAGAACACCTCGCCCGTCTTGTTGTTGATGGCGATGGACTCCACGTTGTTTGACAGCAGCGGACTGTTGCTCGAGGTGAAGTGCTGCACCTGCTCCATGTTGTCATCGCTGATGAGGTAGACGCCAGCGCCGCGTGTGCCAAACCACTTGCGGTTGCCGCCATCGACGGCCATGCAGTCGATGTTCACGTCGGCCAGCAGATAGTCAGCATAGTTGGTGCCGTCGTTGCGTGGCACCTTCACCTGTGTGACATAGTCGATGTCCGTGCCGATGCGTTCCGACTCAATCATGAAGGGCCCCTTCTGCGTTCCTATCCAGATGTTGCCGTCGCGGTCTTCCACGATGGCGTGAGGGTTATAGCTGGTGTAGGTGGTACCGTCCTGGTTGACAAATTCAACGATGGCATGTACCAGCGAGTCGGTCTTGATGTCGTAGCAGTAGAAGGAGGGCTTGCCATAGTGGGCATTGACGAACCAGATGAGGCCGCGGCTGTCCTGAATGAGTGAGGTGAGTTTTTTGAGACTCAACCCATTGTCCATCAGCTGTTCATGGCGGTGCGATGTCCACTGTCCGTCCTTTGAGATGCTGATGATGGAGTTGTCCGCTACCTCGCTCTGCAGCAGCCACAGCGTGCCGTCGTTGTCGTAGCAGACACTGTAGATGATGATGTATCTGTTGCTGGTCGTGGCGGTTTTGAGGATGCTGTTGTCCTTGTTGTAGTATTTCTGCAGCTTGCCGTCGTAGTACTCAAAGAGTCCGGTGCGGCAGCCTACAAAGATGTGCTTGGCATCGTTGGGGTCCACGTCGATGGAGTTGGCATTGATAAACATCCAGTTGGATTTCTCGGTGCCGGGCACGCCTGTCATGTCATCCTGCAGTGTCGTCCATTCGCCGTTGTGCAGAATCTGCGGTGTAGCGGGGCGTTGGTCTAATTCTGTTCCGCAGCCAGTGGTGTAGAGGACGTTGTCCCTGAAGCGCATGAAGCCGAAGTGGTTGTACTTAGGTCCGCCGGGCTGCAGCGTCTCCACGATGCTGATGTAGTTGTCCCAGTCGGTCGTGTCGGCTGCGAAGTCGTTTTTGCCGTAGGCGTTTGTCGGGCTCCAGTTGTGCTTGTCAATGAGGTTGCTGGTCAGCGGTGCGAGGTAATAGCCGTCGCTGCAAAGTGTCACGAGGCAGCCGTCGTCAATGATGGTGCCCAACACCTGGTGGTCGATGATATACGACTCGGCTATCTCAGCCCGCTCCATGTTCACCTTCACCACGCCGAAGCCCGTAGACAGATAGGCGTAGCGGTCGTTGATGTAGATGGCGTTGACGGTCTTGTCCTGTGTCATCGACTTGGTATAGAGTGCGCTGATGTTGGTCACGTTGCCCTTGAGGTCCATCAGGTCGATGTTCGAGTTCTGGTAGACGATGATGAGGCGTTGCACCTGCTGGTTCCATGCGATGTGCGTGATGTAGGTGTCGTTCAGCTGCTGCACCTTGTCGTAGGTGGTGATGCTCTGGTCAGTGAGGTTGTAGCTGTAGAGTCCGTTGGAGGCCCGCACGAAGAGGGTGTTTGCCCCAGCCTTCACTATCTGTTGCGGCTCGTAGTAGGAGATATATGCCTTCCATGTGCCTGTCTGTGCCTGCGCTGCGCTAAATGATAAATGAAAGATGACAAATGATAAGCTTATCAATATCATTCGACGGTTATACTTGGAGGAAAAAAAGTTGTTCATAAGTGTCATTTTTTGTCATTTATCGTTTTTTTCCGACGGGGTAACCGTCGGGCACACTTTCATTTATCATTTAGCGTTCCGCAGGAACGCGCAAAGTTTCTGTGTGGCGCGTGCGCGGTGGCTGATGGTGTCCTTGATGTCAGGTCCCAGCTCTGCAAAGGTGCGGTCGTAGCCGTCGGGCCGGAAGATGGGGTCGTAGCCGAAACCCTCGCTGCCGCTACGCTCGTGGGTGATTTCTCCGTCGACGATGCCCTCGAAGAGGTGGTCCTCCCTGATGCTGGTGCAGCCGCAGGGGCACACATCTCTTTTTATTATTAACGCAATGACGGTACGAAATCTTGCACGGCGGATGTTATTATTTCCTAATTCGCGCAACAGGCGTGCCATGTTGGCCTCGCTGTCGTGGGTTTTCCCGACGGGGGAACCGTCGGGCGCACTTTCCATGCTGGCGTAGCGGGCGCTGTAGATGCCGGGTGCGCCGCCGAGGGCCTCCACCTCCAGTCCGGTGTCATCGGCGAAGACGCTGCAGTGGTAGTGCTGCCAGATGTATTCTGCCTTTTGTCGGGCGTTCTCCTCTAAGGTGGTTCCTGTCTCGGGGATGTCGGCCTCACAGCCGATGTCCTTCAGCGACAGCACCTGGAAGCTGTCGCCAAGGATGTGGCGCACCTCTTGCAGCTTGTGCGCGTTGTTCGTGGCAAAGACAATGCGGCCCACCCCCGTCCCCTCCCCAAGGGAGGGGGGAGTAGTTTGATTTGTTATACTGTTTGTTGTTTTGTCCATTGCTTTCACATTGATGATTTGTGAATGATAGATAGTTCCAAAATATATTATC
>Ga0310691_10001146_pt1 | contig 42709 bp, 43 predicted proteins | sample 176DNAGHGlowgp2_FD_203887 | JGI IMG/M metagenome (GOLD analysis project Ga0310691, IMG submission 203887) | Sheep rumen microbial communities from Palmerston North, Manawatu-Wanganui, New Zealand - 1766 DNA GHGlow gp2 (v2) (version 2) | ecosystem: Host-associated > Mammals > Digestive system >... | reverse complement strand
AAGTAATAAGTCATAATAATTACCTATATCATATAAAGAAAGTGTTCTAATAATACCAAGAATTCTTTTTACATTACTATCATCAAAAGATTTACCATATTTTTTTATTTGATATGCTTTATCATTAATTAATTCTTCAACAATATCGTTTAATTTAATTTTACTTGTAGCTTCAATACCATCACTTAAATTAGCTTTAAAAACTTGTGTAATCCATCTATTTTCTATAATAGATAAAGATTTATTTATAGTCATCTTACTTAATTCGTTTATTTCACAGTATTTATGTGCATATTCAACTATACCATAAAATAATTCGTAATTATTTTCTAAATTATTTTTTAATTCTTCTTTTGAGTCAATAGCACTTAAAGCATCTAATAAAATAGATACCCTATCATTAACTAAACCAACTTTATGTAAATATAATAAATATTTTAATGCATCTGTATATAATACTAATGTTATATAATCTTTTTTTAATATTAAATTATTGGTGAATTTAAAAGATTCATATTCTTTATAAACAGTAATAAACTTATCAATTATTTCTGATTCCCCTACTTCATTTTCTTCTTCTTTTTCATAAAATTCTAACAAATATTCTCTAACAAAATTATTTATATTAAAATTATTCATATAATCCCCCTGTAAAAACAAATTACTTATTATTTAGCATTCTTTCAACAGCACTCATAACACCTATCTTACCATAATCATAAGTAAGTGCTCCTTGTTGATAAGCAATATATGGTTCTCTCATTGGTCCATCACATGATAATTCTATTGATGAACCTTGAGTAAATGCACCTGCTGCCATTATTACTTTATCATCATATCCAGGCATATCCCATGGTTCTGGAAGTGCAAAAGAGTCAATTGGTGAAGCCAGTTGTATACCTTGACAATAATTAACTAAATCCTTAGGATTACCAAATATAATATTTTGTACAATATCAGCTCTATCATCATTATATTTAGGTTCTACATTATAACCTAAATTATCTAATATCTTACTAGCTAATACAGCAGTTTTTAAACTACTACATACTACACTAGGAGCCATAAATAATCCTTGTAATATATATTTATTAATTCCTAATGAAGGTCCAACTTCTCTACCTTCACCTGGTAGAGTTAAACGCTCTCCAGCTAAATCTACCAGGTCTTTACGACCAGCGATATAAGCTCCATTTGGTGCGATACCTCCACCAAGATTTTTAATTAATGAACCAACCATTACATCAGCACCAACTTCTACTGGTGTTTTATCTCCTACAAATTCACAATAACAATTATCAACCATTATTATTACATCTTTATCAATACTTCGTATTTCTTTAATTATTCTTTCTACTTTATCTATAGTTAAACTCTTTCTAGTTGAGTATCCTTTAGATCTTTGAATCTCTATTAATTTAACTTTATTATTTTTTAAATATTCTTTTATTTTGTAATCATCAAAATCATCATTTACTAAATCTATTTGTTCATATTTTATACCAAAAGCTTTTAATGAACTGTTATTTTCTTTTATACCTATTACTTCATGTAATGTATCATATGGAAGTCCTGATATACTAAGCATAATATCCCCTGGTCTTAAGTATGCAAATAAAGCTACATTAAGTGCATGACTTCCACTAATAAACTGGTTACGTACTAATGCATCTTCACACCCTAATACTTCAGCATATATTTTTTCAATTGTATCTCTTCCTATATCATCATAACCGTAACCAGTTGTAGAATTAAAGTGAACAGTAGATACCCTATTATGTTTAAAAGCATTAATAACCTTTAAACTATTTTTAGTACACTCTTTATCAAGAGATACAAATATATCTTGAACTTCTTCTTCTGCTTTATTAGTTAATTCTAATACTTTATCACTTATTATTATTTCATCTAACATTTCTTTCCACCATCCACTCTTATAACCGAATTATTAATATAACTTGCTTCATCACTAGCTAAGAAATATATTACATTAGCTATCTCCCCTGGTTCGGCAAATCTCTCTACAAGTATCTTACTAGATTCTTCTTTTATATACTCACTATCAAGTTCTTTATTCATATCTGTCATGACCCAACCAGGAGCAACAGCATTAACTCTAATATTAGGTGCATACACTTGTGATAAATTATTGGTTAATGATATAATTCCTGCTTTAGATGCATCATAATCTAAACTATATGGATAATATGTATCAATACCATTAGTAGATGATACATTAATTATAGAACTACCTTTACTCATGTATTTAGAACATTCTCTTGATAATAAGAATGGTCCAATTAAATTAATATCTAAAGTTTTTATAAAGTTTTCTTTAGTCTTATCTTCTACTGTACAGTCTATTGCTATTCCAGCATTGTTTACTAGTACATCTATTTTACCAAAAGTGTCAATTATCTCTTTAACCATACTCATTATTTCTTCTTCATTAGTTAAATTTGCTTTAATAGTTAATACATTAACGTCATATTTTTCTAAGATATACTCTTTTAGTTCATTAGCTTCATTTACACCTGTATTATAGTTTATAACTACATCATAGTTATTAGATGCAAATTTAATAGCGCATGCTGCACCTATACCTCTACTAGCCCCTGTTATTAATACTACTTTTCTTTCCATAAAATCGCCTCACATGTATTATATCAAAAAAGATTAAATTTGTAATATTTACATTTAGTTTTTTTTAATTACAAAAATCCATTGAAAAAAAAGAAAAAAAATGGTACTTTTAATATGAAAATAACTATGATAAGGAGGAGTATGATGGAAGAAATAAAATTAGCACTTAAAAGTGAAAAAAAATTCTCAATTTTAAAAACAATAATTTTGATTATAATAATAGTTATTGCAGGAATTTTAATTCACGATAAATTTTTAGTGAAAAAACCTAAAGGCAAAATTATAACAAAATCTAAATTATTAAAAGTTTTAAAAATAAGCGAATTAAATGCTTTGCAATACTATTATGATGGAATAGTAACAAAAACTAATGATAAAGGAAAAATTCAATATTACTTTGCATATAAGGGAAATGTTAAGTTAGGAATAAATTTTGATAAAATTATCGTAGAAGAAGATGAAGTAAATAAAAAAATAATTGTTTATTTACCAAATCTTAAAATAACACATTCGAATATAGATGAAACTGAAACAGATTATATAATTATAAATAAAAAAATAAAGATAGAGGATATAAAAACTGAATCATTTCAATTAGCGAAAAAACATTTAGAAAACACAGTATACTCAGATAAAGATTTTTATTATAGGGCCAAAGAAAATATTAAAAAAATTATAAAAGGTCTAATTGAACCAGTTATAAAAGCAAAAGATGCTGAATATACATTAGAAATTCGAGATAGCGTTGAAGATGACGAAACAAATGAATTTTTCAACTTTTTTGTTAGCGACTTAATAAAACGACTAATATTTGATAATAATAATTAATCTTATGATATAAGGAGTAAAAAAATGAAGAAACATATAAAAATACTATTTATATTAATTATAATTCTAACTGGAATAACAGGATGTAAAAATAAAAAAGAAAAAGAATTAATAACAGAAGAAAGTGTTCAAGATATTTCTGAACTTTCTTCATTAGAAGTTATTTATCATACTGTCGCAAAAGTTGACTGGCCTAAAGGAAAATCTTTAATTCAAAAAATAACCGAAGTAGATAGACAACAATGGTATGAATTTACTTCATCTGTAATAATTGGTGTAAAAAATATTAAAGTTAAAAGTGTAAAAATGAGAAAGAATAATAAAGATGCTGATATTGTAATAGAGATGTCACATGCTGAAATATTAGAAATCGACCAAAAATCCGAAGAACAAAGTGTAATAAAAACTAAAGATAGCAGGTTAAACAAAAATGAAATTCCAAATGCTGAAATAGATAAAGCATATGCAAAAGCTAGAAAAGAAGTATTAGATAAAATTAATAATAATAAAGATTACTTTAAAACTGCGGAAAGTAACGCAAAACTAATGATTCAAAATTTATATGATGAAATTGGAGAAGAAAATGATATAAAATATCATATTGAATTTAAATTTATAGAAGAATAAGAGGTAATATACCTCTTATTTTATTATACTTATATAACTCTATAAATGGCTTATATAGCCATTTTAATATTATATATGTATTTAATCATATCTTTAAATAAATCTTCTTATATTAGATATAAATATAAAAATAGAAAGAATTAAGATGTTTGACAAACTAATTATTTAATAGTACTATATATAACATTATTAAAGGTGATAAATATGTTTAATATATTTAAAAAGAAAAAAAATATACTTACTTCTATATCAGATATAGGTAAAGTAAGAAATAAAAATGAAGATAGAGTTATAACATTAGAACACCCTCTAAATAGTAATATAAAACTATTAGCAGTAGCTGATGGTATGGGAGGATGTACTAATAGTGAACTAGCATCAGAATATGTAATAAATAAACTTAAAAACTGGTTTACCAGTTTAAGTATAGATAGTATAAATACTAATATAGATATACTACTATATAATAAAATAATAGAAATAAATAATAAACTAGTAGAATATAATATTACAAAAAATAAACTAAGTAATTATACGTTATATAGTAATCCTAATAAATATCCAGGAACTACATTAACATGTGCAATTATAACTCTAGAAGATACAGTAATAGCTAATATAGGAGATTCTAGAGCATACGCTATTATAAAAGATAAAATAGTACAATTAACTAAAGATGATTCTTATGCATGGTTAGAATATGAAAAAAACAAAATATCAAAAGATGAAATAAGATTTAGTCCATTAAACTCTTATATATATAAATGTATAGGACATAATTATGATGTAAAACCTTATATAGCATCAATAAAAAATAATTACTATTCTAGTCTATTACTTTTTACTGATGGAGTAACTGATTGTATATCAGATAATAAAATAAAATTTATAATAGATAAAAATAGAAATACATTAGTAGCTAAAAAACTAATACATGAAGCTGTATATAGTAAAAAGAAAGATTCACTTAAAATAGGTAATTATACTAATATTATTAAAAAAGGAAAAGATAATGCTAGTGTCGCTTTATATATAAAATAAAAAGATATTACTCAGTAATATCTTTAAATAAATCATCAAGTATTTTAGAAACTTTTTCCCATTCTTTATCATCTTCTATTTCTTCAATGATTTCTTCACCATCTTCAACTACTATCTTAGATGTATATATTTCTACATCATCACTATCATTATCATCATCAATATCTTTGTATACTATATATTTAGTATCTTTTTTTTCATCTTCTATAATAGTAACTAATTCATATTCTACATCTACACCATCTTGATTAGTAATTGTTATTGTTTCAAATTCTTCCATTTTTTCACCTACCATTTAAATATATCTAATATTGTCTTTTTAGAAGGAACATCTTGTTCCTTCTTTTCATTAATAGTATTATATTCATTATTAACCTTAATATCAATACTTTCTTTATTATTTATATATAAACTTTTATTTATATTTAATATATCTATATTAATTTTACTTACTTTGTCTAAATATTTATTTACTTCTTCTATTACAGGGTTAGGAATATCTATACATTTTTCTTCTTTAATAATTACTTCTTCTGATATATCACTATTATCTTTTATAAACTCAGAAATCATTAATAACTTATTATATATCTCTTTATCTTTACCATCATAATATTCTATACCATTTTTTAGTATATTATTTAAACTATCTAATACATAGTTATATACATTTACTCTATGCATAATATCATACCCTTTTCATTCTCTATTTATATATTATTTCTAATAATTATTTATTTTTCTTTTAATTATATTGATACGACGTTCTATCATTTCTTTTTTATCAATTAAACTATTTAATTTAACTGATTTTCTATATTCTTCTATATCAATAAATCCATTAAGATTTTCATCATCTTTTACTTTTCCAATTTCTCTTATTACATCCATTAAATCATTATTAAGTATTTCTAATGCTTTTAAATCTAACATACTTATTCCATTAGATTCATCACACATTTCATCTATAGATGCTAAAGTCTCTTCTTTTAATATATATATAGCTTCATCATATACCTTATCCATATATAATTCTGAAGCATATTTTACTTTATAATCTTCTATTTCTCTTTCTAAAGCCTCTAAACTAATATTATAATTATCAATTAAATAATTATTTTGATATTCTTTAACCTTCTTTTCATATAATGAGCTAGGATATTTAATACCTTCACTAGAAGCTTTAGCTCTTGCTTCCCAAAAACTTTTATTTAATTTAGTAAAATTACTTCTATATTCTTTAGTATCTATTTCTTTTTGTTTTTCATCCACTACTTCTATATCATCTTCAATAATTTCATTAACTATAGGATGTTCATCTTCATATACTTTAAGTAATCTTTCCATTATTTCTTCAGAAGATGAATTATTATTATATAATTCATCAAGAATATACATTACCTTATTAGTATAATCATTTTTATCTTTTAATTGTTCATTTTTATCTATAATAATATCTTCATCTAAATTAGTTAATTCATCTAATTCAAGACATAATTTATTTAATTCTTCTATTTGTTTTTCAACTATATTATTTAAAACACTAATAACTAAATTATTTTTATCGGTTAATATATTTTTATTATTTTCCTTAAATAACCTTAAATCATATATCATATCTTTTGATTTAAATATTTTACTATTAATAAAATTTCTATAATCAGTAAATTCTAAAGAATCTACTTTATAACCTGTATTATTATCTAATAATTCATATGTTTCACTTTTTATTAATTCTAATTCTATTTTTTCATCTGTTATTTTATCATTAATAACAGTAGCGATCATATCACTTTCATCGTAAGAATCTACATTACATAATTTATCTAAAGACTTATTAATAAAATTTAATAACTCTTTAAATTTATCATTTAATAAATAATTACAATTATCATTATCATCATTATACTTAGAGAATACTTCAATCTTTTCACATTCATTTTTTATAGTATCTCTTAATTCTTTTGTTACTAAATCAATATTCATACAATCATCTTCTTTTTCTATAGGATTATAATTACTTATAATATCCTTTAACTTACTACAACAAACTTTTAAGTCAGTAATTATTTTTTTATTATTGTCTTTAATATTGGAATCTAAACTACTATTACATTCCTCTATAGAATCAATAATATTTTCTAATGTTTTTAAAGAAAATTTATATGTTTCTATTTCATTATTCACATATATCCCCTCGATATTCTTCTATTTATATAATACACTATAAGTTAATTTTTTACAATAAAAAAAGAGGCACAGCCTCTTAATATTTATCTAAATAACATATATTTTTTATATCTTTATTTATCTTATCAACTAACTCTTTTGTACCTATTTTTTCAAACTTTTCTTTAAGATTTTTTTCTCCTCTAAGTACAATATCAAATCTATTAATAAGTATTTTATTAATTTGTTTAATACCTATTCTACTTAAGTAATCTATAGATGAAACTACTCTTTCCATATTCCATTCAGCATCCAATATAGTCTGTTTAGAATTATTAACTTCAACTTTTCTTAATATATCTTCAGATATACCACAATTAAGTAAGAAATCCATACTAGTTTTCATCTCCTTTATATACTAAATCTTTTAAATAATTAAATTCATCTTCAGTTAAATAACTATCTTTAGTAATACTATAAAGTAAAGCTTCTTTTTTATCTTCATAATTATTTAAAAGTAATGTACCAAAATATTTTAAAACCTTAATTCTAGATATATAAATATTATTAAATATATATTGTATCTTTAATTTATTCTTATCTTTTTCTTCATTAATAGAATCTAATAATTTAATACTAGTATCTTTTTTAGCAATTCCTATATTATCTATAGATAAATCACCTAAATAATTATCTATTTCACTATTAAAATGTTTAGATAAATCAACATATCCATTCTTTTTAAAATCAAAGCCCTTCTTTTGCATATACTTAATACGAAGTGCTACCTTAGAATTAGTTTCTAATTGACTTCTAAAACACTCAATATAGTCATAATCTTGTACTTCTATATATCTATCCATAACATATTCAAAGTCTTCAGTTGCAAGTGCTATTGGAGCTGGTAAATTACCAGCTTTATCATGTACTATACTCATACCATATTTTTCTGTTAATTCTATATTCTTTTTAAATAAATAACTATCAGTACCTAGTACAAATGGACATCTACTTACTAGTTCATGTAACATCTTAGGATATTCATTTTTAATATATTTTTCATTAATAATAAAGTTTTCATAAGTACCACTTAAATCCTCATTATTTTTACTAGCAAATACTTTAGGAATAGAAAATATGTCATATAAATCTATCTTATCTTTTTTAGATATAGATAAAAAATTATCTAATATTTCTATATTAGAATAAGCTAATATAAAGCATAATTGACTACATTTTATTTCTTGTATTCCCTTTTCTAATTCACTACTACCTATTGGTAAAGTATAATTTTTTAAGAATGATAATTCACTTGTAGAATCTATATATTCTAACATTTCTTCAATATGATCTAACTTAGCATTCTTTACTAATTCCTCAATTAATTTTTCAGGAAATGAACTGTAATTAAATCCATATTTATTAAATAAAGTTTCAATCTTTTTTATAGATTGTCTTAAACTTCTATTTTGTTGCTTATTTTTTTCTTCATCTATTACGTTATTATCTAACTTTTCTTTTGAACATTTTTTTAAGTTAATAGCATTTAAATTATTAATAATATCTATTATCTCTTCAAATGATTTATTTTGTTTTTTCATTATATTAACTATAGTAACAAAATCATTATATTCTAATAAATTCTTACTACTACTTCTTAATTTATTAAGTATTTGATTAATATAATAAATATTTTCATCTTCATTAATTAATTCTTCATTATATTCTAATTCTTCTTTACTTTTTAAATCATTATATTTTGTTTCTAATAAATCTATAAATTTTTTTATTATATTAGTTTCTTCGTCACCTAATTCTAATTCTAATCCTTTAGATTTACCTTTTATAATAGTAACAGGAAGTGCTAAACGATCTATATAATATTCTATATCTGCATCTTCCCATAAACTATACATAGTTTTGCTAATTTCGTTAGGATAAACATTAATTAATTCATCATAATTATCCTTAATTTTATCGATTAAATTTGATATAGAACTCATTTTTTTATTAATGTCATCATTATCTCTAGCTTCTTTTTGCTTTTCAATTAATATACTTTCTAAACCAGTAATTAAATCTTCTATAAGATCTGAATCAATATTAACATCAATCTCTTTAGATTCAATATTAGAAATAACATTTAAATTATTTACTGAAATAGCACTAATATATTTATATAAATCATCGTTTGTTATAGTATCTGATGCTGTTATAATTGAATAATATGTAGAAAAATCTATAATAGGTTCATTACTTACTAATTTATCTTTTAATTTAGTAACTAATTCTAATTCTTCAGTAATACTTTCTTTTTTAAACTTAAAATCCTTTGAGTAATCTAAATAAGATTGTACACTATCTAATAAATTTTCAAATATTTTCTTTACTGATTTATATTGATGAGTTGTTTGTAATGCTTTATTATTACTACTTTCACTCATCCAATATTTTTTTATTTTTATATCATTAGTATCACTTTTTATATCTAAAAAATCAGAAAGTATTTGTACTAACTCTGAATCTGCTAATTCAACTAAACATCTCATAGGAGATTCTGGATATTTAGTAAATATAGCTTTCATATGTTTTCTTTTCTCTATCTCATTTAATTTTTTTTGATACATATTTCTTTTAGAACTTAATATATCAATATAACGTGCAATTAATTCTTCCTCATTTACTATTACCATATAAAACACCTCAATATAGTTATATATATTATCATCAAAACACTAAAATTACAAGAAAAAAGAAGCATATGCTTCTTATAATTCTACTATCTTCATAAAGTTAGTATGTGCATCATCAGGGAATCCACCAACAACAGCAACTAAATCACCTTTTTCAAGGTTAAACATTTCTTTAGCAGCTGTTAAACCTTCTTCAATTATACTGTCAGTATCTTTTCCTTCTTCAGCAACTTTACTGTATACACCCCATTTAAGAGCTAAACCTTTAGCAACTTTTTCATTTGGAGTAATAGCTAAAATTAATGAATTTGGTCTTAATGATGAAATATCTTCAGCAGTTTTACCAGTAGCAGTAGATGCTACTATAGCTTTAATTGGTAAATCTCTTGAAGCTTCAACAACACATTTAGCTATTGTATTATGAATAGCAGTTCCTTTTAAACTGAAATCTCCTAATTCATATTTAGTAATTTTTTCAACTTTATTACAAATACTAGCCATAGCTTGAATAGTTTCAACTGGATAATCACCCATTGTAGTTTCATCACTAGTCATTATAGCATCACATCCACGTAATACAGCATTAGCAACGTCAGTTACCTCAGCATTAGTTGGACGAATATTTTTCTTCATTGATGTCATCATTTGAGTAGCCATAATACATCCTTTACCTTGTTTATGACATTCATCAATCATCATTTGTTGATATAATGGTAAGTTTTCAACACCAGTTTCAACTCCTAAATCTCCACGAGCAATCATGATATAATCAGATGCTTCAACGATTTCTGGTAAGTTATCCATTGCATATTGAGTTTCAACTTTAGATATAATTGGCATATTTGGTTTACCAAATTCTGCACATAAAGCTCTTACTTCATTAACATTTTCAGCAGTGTTAACGAAAGAAATAGCTAAATAATCTCCATCCATATCACAAGCATATTTGATATCTTCTCTATCTTGTGCTGATACATATGGAACATCTAATTTGATACCTGGAATACAAACTCCACGACGTGATTTAATTTTACCACCATTCATGATACGGCAAACTACACATCCACCATCTTCATCAGATTCTTCTTCTACTACTAATTTGTAGAATCCATCATCAAGTAATACAACTGAATCTTTGTGTAAATCTTTGATAATATTTCTATAGTTGAATGAAATCTTTTCAGCAGTTCCTTGATCACCAAGATCATTTTCAACAATCTTGATTGTACTTCCTTCTACTAAATCAATAAAATCATCAACAAAAGTACAAGTTCTTAAATCAGGTCCTTTTGTATCATAAAGAATTGCAATATTAGCACCTAATTCAGAATTTGCTCTTGCAACTAAACTTTCATCTAATTTTCTTTCTTCCATAGTTGCATGTGAAAAGTTAATACGAGCAACATTCATTCCAGCTTCTACGATACCTTTAAAAGCTTCCCAATTTTGTGTTGAAGGTCCAATACTACATATATTTTTTGTCTTTTTCATAATTTAATACCTCCTAAAAGCGCATTTAAATTGTACCATTTTTATTTTATTTTGTAAATAATATTTTTTATAATTATTACTTATATAGGATATAAAGTTATTTAAAATTAAAAATTATTTATTTTCATTAGTATTAACTAGTACTTTTTGATATGATTCACTATTTTGTTTTTGTGCTTCTTGTTCTTTAATTTTAACCTCTTGTTCCTTCATAAACGCAATAAAATTAGCAACATCATTTTTAAGTGAATCACTTATATTATTTAAACCTTCAGATATTTCTAATGAACTAATCCCTCTTTCTAAAGCGGCTATTAATTTACCACCATTATTTTTTAAATAATCAGAATTAAATTCTATATTAGTATTAACTTCATTTTTTCCCTTCATAAATACTATTATATCAATAGCTTCTTTAAATACTTCTTTTGTTACTTCATTATCACTCATTTTATTTAACAAATCATTTAAAGTAGTCATAATAGCATCATTATCTATACCTTTAGATACAGCTTCATTAAATAATTCTTCTTTAGACATATTATCACCTACCTTAATTTTATAGCACCCTCTATTTAACTACAATATATAAATTAATATATTTTTATAGTTTTACAATGAATTTGTAAATATTTATTAATTTATATATAATACGTACTAGAAAGAAGGGGTAAATTTTGAATAATAATCAAAACTATAATTATTACAATCCATTTAATGAAAACATAGAATTACATAATAAAGCTAAAAGTAATATTAGTGAACTTGAAGTATTATCGTTTATAGTAAAGTTAATTACTATTATTTTTGGATTACTATGGCTTGGTCAAACGATAAATTATAACACACTATATGCTTTAATTACAACAGGTTTAATTGTACTTTCTGGATGGATTTTAGGAGCATTTTTAAAATGGTGTTCTTTAATGTTAGCATTTACAAAAAAAAATAAATAAAAAAGTGATTTAAAAAATCACTTTTTTTATTCACTTTTTAATAATTCACAAGGTTCTATATTTTTAATTTTTAAAGACATTAATATAGTTCCTATTAAAGATATTCCTACTATAAATACTATAGTTATTATTAATAAATCTAATGGTAATACCATTGTACATTTCATAATACCAAATGATCTCATCATAAAACCTATATATGGATTAGTAATATAATAAGATATTGTTGTTCCTATTAAAGTACCAAGTATTATTGTAGGCATAAATGATAATACATTTTGAATAATTAAATCTTTAGATTTATATCCTAATGCTTTAAGTATTCCATATTCATATCTTCTATCGTATATTAAGGATTTCATTAACAAGTATAATACTAATACAATAGTACATCCTGATATTATAGATATAACTACTACCATTAAATTAGCTACATTAATAAATGTATCCATTTGACTATCTATTAATTCTTCAAAATTTAATGTTGTAATTATTTTATCACCATATTTCTTATTATACTTTTCTATTATTTCACTTGCTTTAACATTTGAATCAAAGAAATATGTAGGATTAATATTTTCAATATCAACTATATGATTTATACCATCATATAAGAATAAAACTTCACGTCCATCATTATTTGCAGATTGAATAAATCCTGTTATCAAATATGAATACTTTCTATCTCCCATATGAAATTCTATTTCATCACCTATTTTATATCCAAAGTCTTTAGCATACTTACCTGATATAGCTACTTCATTATCATATTTAGGATATCTACCCTTATAACAATTATCTTTATTATTTATCTTATTTGGGTCTTTAGAAATATATGTTTGAAACTTAGAATAATTATTATCTTGCACTTCATACATTGTTAAATATTTATAATTTGTTATATCCTTATCATGTTCTAAATCATACTCAAATTCATCTTTTATCTCTTTATCAACATTAATCATACCATCTACTATTTCAAAAGTTAATAATGATAATTTAGGTTCTCTACTGAAATTTTGATACATAGCCATTGCTATAACCATTAAGAAACTTAAAAATATTACTGTTATAAAACTTATTATATTTTGTTTTAAATTTTTAAACATATTTTTAATTGATAAACTAGTATTAAGATTTAATTTAGTTTTATCTAAAGGTATATGATTTACTTTAAAATTATGATTATCTATACCTTCTCTAAGTGCTACTATAGGTTCTACTTTTTTTATCTTTCTAGTAGATATTAATACAATTAATATTATAAATACTGGTATAACTACTAATGTCATTATAGTAGCACTCATATTAAATGAAAGACTATATGGTATACCAGATTGTGCTACTAACATAGTACTTATTATAGGCATAAATATATAACCACATATAATACCTAATATCAATCCTACTATAGTTAGTATACTAAATTGTAATACTAGTGATTTTTTTATATCATGGGTTGTATAACCCATTGCTTTTAAAGCACCTAAATTCTTAATATTTTCTTTAATATAATTAGATATATTATTAAATATCATTAACATTACTATACTAATTACAATTAATGATGTCATCAAAAATGATACAAAGAATATCATTGATATAAATGTTCTACTACTTAATGTAATTTCTAAATTATTTGAAGTTACTTCTACATTAGTATCTACAAATATTTTATTAGTTAATTTGTTTGTTTCTTTAGAAGGGTTTTTAGTACCCTTTTTATAATTAATAAATAAAGTAAAAGCTTTACTACTTGGATTTTCTTCAAGTATTTTATTATAATCTTCATCACTAACTATCATTTCATATTTATTAAGATTATATGAACCAGCATATATAGAATTAATATATCCTTTTACTTTAAATTCATATGTATTAGATGAAAATTTAATTTTATAAGTATCACCTATATTTATACCTCCACCAGTATGTATATGATAAGGAACATATATATAATTATTAGTAATACTATTATCTTCTTCTAATATCTCTATTTTAGATATTTTTCTATTTAATTCATCTTTAGTAATTATACTAACATTTGGAGTTACCTCTCCATCATTAAATTCTATAGCTGTTTGAGTATTTATTAATTCTCTATATTCATAACTATCTATATTATTTGGTAATATTTGTTTTATATATTCTTCATTAATAGATTCTGAATTACCAAAAGAATATATCTCATATTCAGACGTATTTAGTCTATTAGCTTCTTTTAAAGAATTTTTTTCATAATCAAATACCAATAATCCTGATATACATATAAACATTGAACTAATAAGTATTAATAATGCAATACATATTGATAATCCTTTACTTTTTCTTAAGTTAGATTTTGCTAGTAATAAATTTTTCATATTACCACCCCATAGATACTAAGAAGTCATTTAGTTTTTGATGACGTTCTTTATCATTAGGAACATACTTACCTAAATTTAGTTCTCCAGCTACTTCTCCATCCTTAAGATATATTATTCTATTACCTCTTCTAGCACTACTTATATCATGTGTAACCATTACTATAGATTGACCATTATTATTAAATTCAGTTAAAGTATTAAGTACATCTCTACCTGTCTTTGAATTAAGTGCTCCTGTTGGTTCATCTGCAAATACTATTTTAGGTGAATTAATAAGTGCTCTTACAATACCTACTCTTTGTGCTTCTCCACCAGATAATTGAGTAGGAAACTTATTCCATAATTCTTCGTTTATATCAACTTTATTTAGTAATTCTTTAGCTTTATTTACTACTTCTTTTTTTTTCTTGCTCACTAATAATCCAGATACTAATATATTATCTAATACACTCATTGAATTTATTAAATAATTTTGTTGAAATACAAATCCACAATTTTCTCTTCTAAAGAATGCTAAAGAGTCTATATTCATCTTTGTTATATCTTTATCATTAAATATTATTTTACCTAATGTAGGTTTATCCATTCCTGATAATGAATATAGTAATGTTGATTTACCAGCACCACTAGCACCCATTATTATAGTAAAATCTCCTTCATATATTTCTAAGTCTAAATTTTTTAAAACATGTTGTTGTAATCCACCATTAGAAAATGTTTTACATAATTTTTCAGTTTTAATAATTTTATTCATACTTTTCTCTCCTTACAACAATCATTCTACTATTATATTTCTTAAATGACTTTAAGTATTTCTTAAATATTTCTTAAATAACACGAATATATATAGTTACTATAAAGCCTGGATTGCTATTATATATTTCTAATTTACCATTCATTTTATCCATAAAATAATCAGATAAGTGAAGACCTAATCCTGCACCATCTTTATCTTTTACATCACTACCTCTTCTATATTTTTCTTTTAAGAAAGGTAAATCTAATTCATTAACTCCTTTACCATAATCTCTTATACTAATTACTAAGTATTCATTATCTTTTTTTATGTTTATATCTATTTTAGTATTGGCATACTTATATGAGTTATTAAATATATTATCAAATACTTGTTGCATTCTTACTTTATCTATAAATATACTACATTTAGGTATACTATAAGTATTAAGTTTTTCTAAATAATCAGCATTATTTATTAGTTCATATAATATATTAGATTCATAGTTATATGGATTAACTTCTATTTCAGTTATCTCTCCTATACTAGAATTAAACAAATTATCTACTAACAATTTTATTTGATCTGTTTTAATATTTATTTGATTAAAATAATTTTTAGTTTTATCATCTTTTGATACTTCATATCCTAACTCAGATGTAGACTTAATAGACGCAACTGGAGTTTTAATATCATGAGATAATTTAGCAACCATTTCCTTTTTATCATCATTTGCTTTCTTTTCATTTATTCTAGCTTTTTTTAATTCACTACGCATTAAATCAAAAGCTTCAGTAAATTCTCCAAAATTATGTCCTTTATCCATTTTTAAAGGTATATCTAAATTTCCTTCAGCAACACGTGATGCAAACTTATTTAAATCTTTAAATGGCTTAATAATTTTTTTATTTAAATATATAATATAACTAATCATAATAAATAATTGAAAAGTACTAATAGATATAAGAGTATAAAGTAAATAAGATTTATACTTATTAACTAACTCTTTAGTATTATTATTAATTAATAACTTACCTACTACTATATCATCTTGTTTTATATCTAAAATTATATTATTATTTTTTATTGCTTCATTTATATTATTAGATTGTGATTTAGTAGTTTTATAAATCAACTTTTCATTATTATCAATAATAGTATAATCTAACTCTTTATTATATAAATCAATATTATTATAATTTTCCTCAATAGATTTTTTACATTCATTAACTTTTACTGTATCTATTTTAAATGTATCAATTCTATTAAAAAGAATAGAACATAATACTATTTCCATAACAAAAGTTAAAACAAATAATAATATTCCTATTCTTTTTTTCATTTACTTACACCTTCAAATCTATATCCTTCCTTCCATACAGTAACTATGTACTTTGGATTATTAGGATCTAATTCTATTGCTTCTCTAATCTTTCTAATATGTACATTTAATGTACCATCACCTGTCCATTTATCTTGCCAAACATTATCAAATAATTCTTCTTTAGTTATTAATCTATTAGAATTACTAATTAAATAAGTAAGTAATTTGTACTCTAAACTGGTTAATTTAACCAGTTTATTATTAACATATACTTCTTTATTAATAAAGTCTACCCTAAGATAATTATCATTATATTCTTCTAAATCTTCCTTTTTAAATCTTTTAAGTATTACTTTTACTTTAGCAAGTAATACTCCTAATGAATATGGTTTTTCTATATAATCATCTCCACCTATAGTAAGAGCAATTATCTTATCATCATCAGTATTTCTTGCAGAAACAAATAATATTGGTAAATCTTTATCTTGTCTTAACCATTTACATATATCAAACCCACTACCATCACTTAAATTAATATCAAGAAGTACTAAAGATGTACTGTTATTAATAAAGAAATCTTCACATTCTTTTTTACTATAACATGCATATGTTTTTATATTAAACATATTAAGATATTCACATGTATTATTAGCTAGTTCTTTCTCATCATCAACAATTAAACAATCATATTTCATATATTTCACCTTTATGTAATTATAGCATAATACCTAAAATAAACAAAAAAACTAGTCAATGACTAGTTATTATTTAAGTGGGGCGGATATAGGGATTCGAACCCTAGCATAACGGAACCACAATCCGCCGTGTTAACCCCTTCACCATATCCGCCATTTACGTCTTCTTTTGAATACGCAATATGATTATACCAATAAAATTATTATTTTGCAAGACTTTTTATTAAATAAATTATTAACCTATTTAAAATAACTACATAATATATAACGAGGTGTATTTATGTATAATCAAAATAATTCTCTTTATGAACCATACCAAGGTTTTATAAGAGGAAATATGTTTAAAAATATATTTGATCAATATGGAAAAATATATGATATAAAACCTATGAATGAACAAGCAGAATTACTTACTTATTTAGATATGTTTGATTTTGCATGTATAGATTTAGGATTATATTTAGATATTTATTGTACTGATGAAAATATTATAAATTTATATAGTGAAATATGTAATGAGAAGAAAAAAGTATTACAACAGTATGAAGAAAAGTATGGACCTATTAGTTTAGGTAGCCAAGAATTAAATAATATACCATGGGTATGGAATAATACACCATGGCCATGGGAGGTATAATTATGTGGAAATATATAAAAAAACTGGAATATCCAGTTAATATACAAAAGAAAAACTTAGAAATGGCTAAAGTATTACTAGCTCAATATGGTGGACCTGATAGTGAATTTGGTGCTGCTATGAGATATTTAAATCAAAGATATACTATGCCTGATGAAAAAGGAATGGCACTACTTACTGATATAGGTACAGAAGAATTAGCACATATAGAAATGATTGCTACTATGATATACCAATGTATGAAAGGAGCAACTATAGAAGAACTAAAAGAAGCTGGTCTATGTGGACAATATGTCCAACATGACCATGCAGTATTTCCTGTAGATGCTAATGGTGTAGCATTTACATCAGCTTATATTGAAACAACTGGTGATTGGAGAAGCGATTTAGAAAGTGATATGGCTGCTGAGCAAAGAGCAAGAACTACATATGAGCATTTAATGAATATGACAACCGATCCGGATATTTTAGCACCCTTATCTTTCTTAAGACAAAGAGAAATAGTCCATTATCAAAGATTTAAAGAATTAAAAGAATATTATGAAAACAAAAATAACATCAATAAATGATGTTATTTTATTTTGTATCTATTAGACTTACGTTTTCAAGTAATACTCCAGTACCTTCTACAACACATGTTAAAGGACTTTCTGCTAAATATACAGGAACTTTTAATTCTTTAGATAATAATTTATCTAAACCATCAATCATAGCTCCTCCACCAGTCAAAACAATACCTTTATCTATTATGTCAGAAGCAAGTTCTGGAGGTGTATCCTCAAGTACACCTTTTACTTTATTTATAATTTGAAACATACTTTCTCTTAAAGCTTCATCTATTTCAGCTGAACAAATAGTAACAGAATGAGGTAAACCAGTAACCAAATCTCTGCCTTTAACCTCCATACTTTCATCCTTTTCTTCAGGAAAAACTGTTCCTATTTTAATTTTTATATCCTCTGCTGTCCTTTCCCCAATAAGTAGTTTATATTTTTCTTTTATATATTTAATTATATCGTTATCAAAAACATTACCTGCAATTTTTAATGAAGAACTTGTTACAATACCACCAAGTGATAATACTGCTACATCGGTGGTACCACCACCTATATCTATAACCATATTACCGCTAGGTTTAGAAATATCTAATCCTGCACCTACTGCTGCAACCTTTGGTTCTTCTTCTAAATATACTCTTCTAGCACCAGTTCTTTCTGCTGCTTCTTTAATTGCATTTTTTTCTACTTGGGTAATATTTGATGGACAACATATTAATATTCTTGGTCTAGAGAAAATATTTCTTCCATTAACTTTTTTAATAAAATGATTTAACATTATATCTGTAACTTCAAAATCTGCTATTACACCATCTTTAAGTGGTCTTATTGCCTGGACCTGTCCAGGTGTTCTACCAAGCATCTCTCTAGCATCTCTTCCTACTGCTACTATTCTTTTAGTATCAGTATCAAGTGCTACAACACTTGGCTCATCCAAAACAATTCCCTGTCCTTTTATATAAATTAATACATTGGCTGTTCCTAAATCTATCCCTATGTCTTTTGAAAACATATGATCTAACCTCCAATACTACTTTATTATAGCATATTTTTTCAACATATTTCATCAAATTTTATGCACATTATAAAGCATTATCATAATATTCTTCAGGATTTACACAATTTTCATCTATTATTAATTCAAAATATAAATGTTTACCTAATTCTTTTGACATATTACTAGTTCCCACAATAGCAATTTTATCGCCTTGTTTAACTTTATCACCAGTCTTAACAGTAATATCTTTTATACTTTGATAAACACTAAAAGTATTATCACTATGTTTAATAGTGATAGAGTTTCCCATTAATTCATCATTCTTTACTTCTGTTACTTCTCCATCAAGTACACTAACTACATCAAAATCCTTTTTTGATGCATAACTAACTCCTGTACTTTGAACATACATACCATCATAATAACTAATAGATTGTTCTTGCACCTTAGAATCAGCCTTATAATCATAATAACTTTTTACAATATCTACATCTTGTTCAAAGTATGGTCTTATTATAACATTAGTATCATCTATTTTATTTACTTGTTGTATTTGAGAATTAACTAGGTCAGTTACATAATCATAATCAACTGGTATATTACCAGTTTTTATATCTTCCTTATTTAATGTATTGTAACTAACAACAACTATAAACATAAAAATTAAAGCAACTGCATACATTGAATATTTTATTATCTTATTCATTATTTCACCTCTATTTAAAGTTTTTACAATAATAAATAAAATATACATTTTTTATTTAATTTTATTTATTTCAACACCAGTATAATAGTATTTTAAAATTTCATCATACTTGTATCCAGCTCTAGCCATTCCTTCAGCACCATATTGACTCATACCTACACCATGGCCATAGCCATGAGAAGTAATTATTACTTTACTTCCTACATTAATTGTAAAATTAGTAGTTCGTAAATTAAAAATTTTTACAATATTTTGACCTGTAAACTTCATGTTATTTATTGATATAGTATTAATTTTTCCCCCTTTAGTTTTAGATAACACTTTAATAATTGGTTTATTTGCACATGTAATTTGTAACATTTTACAAAAATCACTTATTTCATACTCATTTTGTTCTTTAAATACGGGGGATATTTTATCCCAATCACTTTTTACACTTTTTAAATAATCTATCTTTGTTAAAAAAATATCTTCACTATTTTCAGTATATCCCCCACTAGTAGAAAAGAATAAAGCATCTATTACTTCACCATTATAAGTTACATATTGATAGGCGGTTTCTGTTACCGCCTGTTTTACTTTATTTTTATACTTAGTATAATTCTTACCCCACTTCTTTTTTAATTCTTTATCATCTATATATACTTGATTTAATACAGTATCTATTACATCATAATTTTTTTTCTTATTATGTAGTATTTTATACATTATATAGCTTCTAGCAGCTACTGCTTGCGCTTTTAGCGCTTCTATATTAAATGATGCTGGCATTTCGCCAGCTACTACTCCCATTACATAATTTTCTAATAATACTTCTTCTATTACTTTAGATGTACTTCTATATACTTTAATCTTAGTATTTTTGGTAAATTTAAAATCGCTAGTAATTGGTTCAATAACCAAGAAGAATATTATTATAGATGGAATAATTATAAATAATAAAGAAAAAAGTAGTATTTTTTTCATAGTTCCTCCTATAAAAAACATACTACACTAATGATCTAAAATAATATGAAAAATCATATAAACAGTTTACTACTAAATATGAAATGGCAAATCCTAAAAATACATACAATAATTTTATTTGCAAAACTCTATTCTTTTTAAATAATATATCTAATCTTAATGCTTCTAGAGTCCATATTACAAAAGGTATAACAAATATATATAATAATACTTTAGCCATTATAATTATTTATTAAATCTATTCTTCTTTGATGTCTCTCTTCATGAGAAAAATCAGTTTCTAAAAATATTTTAATTATTCTTTCTAAATGTTCTAAAGGAAATCTTGAACTAATAGCAATTATATTAGAGTCATTATCTAATCTTGTCATTTTAGCTTCCCATTCGTCATTTACTTTAGCACATCTAACACCTTTTACTTTATTGCACGCAATTGATACACCTATTCCACTACTACATATTACAATACCAAAATCTACTTCTTTATTAGCTACTGCTTCTCCTAATTTAAATGCATATATAGGATAGTCAACAGCATCAGTAGTTTCTGGTCCATAATTATATACATCATAACCTATACTTCTTAAGAAATTTGTCAATTCCTTGTTTAATTCAACACCATGATGATCATTTGCAATTCCTATTTTCATATATTACCTCCATTATCATTATATCACAACTAAAATAAAGAAGGAATTATTCTCCTTCTTTATGCTCTGCTATAACTATTCCATTTTCATCAAATTCAAATCTACCAGTTCTAGGCGTTGTTTCATTACTTGAAACAATTACACCATTTGAATCAAATTCAATTTCACCAAAACTAGGAATATCCTCTACTTTTGCAGGTTCTACTGCAGGTCTATTTTCAGCAATTACAATTCCATTTTCATCGAATACATATTTATTGAATACACTATCATTTTCTATTTTTGATGAAACTGTATTATCAGCAATTATTACACCATTTTCATCAAATTCATATTTATTAAAAATAGAATTATTTTCATTTACTTTAGTAGGAACTGTATTATCAGCTATTATTATTCCGTTTTCATCAAATATATATTTATCTACTATTGATGAATTAGTAGTTGTTACTACTTCTTCTGTTGAAGAATTTGAATAGCTTCCTGCTAATAATTCTTTTGAAAAAGAAATTGAAGATGAATTTTTATAACCTAATGCATATAATTCATTTATTTCGTCATGATTAAAATATACATTTCCTTTTGTACTATTTGTTCCTTCTGGAAAATGTAATCCTTCATAATCTTTTCCATTTTTCTTATATCCTACAATCATTAACAATTCACTATCATTATTAATATTACAAACTGATCCGATTGGTAAATATTTGTTATTCATACTTTTCATCCCCTATATTATTCTATATATAAATTATATCTAATATTTAATTAAAAATCAATAAAAAAAAGCTATATATACTATAGCATTTTTTTATTTTGAAAGTTTAATTCTTTCTGTTACATAAAACGAAGGAAGTTTATATGCATCAGTTAATATTTTGTCTAACATATCTTTTGTTTTTATTATAGTAGCATTAGACCATTCTTCTAGTTCTTTTATTTTATCTTTTTGATTTTTAAAGTCTTCTAATATTTCATTTAATTTATCATAATCACTACTATTACCAACAACATTAATATTATTTGATAACTCGACAATTTTTTCCATATGAGAATAAGCAATTTCTAAATTATTTTTTACTTTATTACTAAATTCATCTAAAGAAGTATATATTTTTTTCATATTATCTTTTGAACCTTCCTATGTAATTATCTATATAATCAGCCTCTTTAATTAAATAATCTGAATACTCCTTTAAATTAGATACATATTTAAAATATTCATCTTTTTCTAACTCCGCAGTACTTATAAATATCTTTGCTGATTTTCCTGCCCATTCATTTTTTTCTATGTTAGAAAACGTAGAAAATAACGATTCATAATTTTTATATAAATCTTCAATTAATTTATTAATTTCCGATGCTGCTTCTCTCATTTTGTCAGTATCTATATATATATCCATTTTATCGCCTCTAAAAATATAGGATTAGTAAAAACTAATCCTATAAATTAATATTTAATATCTTTTCCTCTAAAAATGTTTTTTCCTCTATTAATTTTTGTTTTAAAGTAAATATTTCATTATTATCAATTCTTTCATCATTGATAAGATAGTTTTCATTTATACCTTTATTAGCATCCTCTAATGATTCAATTGTAAAATTAAGTTCATCAACTAGAGTTTTTATTTGTGTTATTAATTCATTATTATCATTTTTAGATTCTATTTGTTCTTCGATATCCATAATTAACTATTTACCATATTTATTGTACCACGTGAAGAATCTTCTATAGGTTCATTTGAAGCTTCTGTTGGAGCCTCAGTTGGAGCCTCAGTTGGAGCCTCAGCTGGTGCATCAACTGGTGCTTCAGTTGGTGCTTCTACAGGAGTTTCAGCTGGTGTTTCTGCAGGTGCTTCAGTTCCACCAGTACTATCAGCATATTCTTTTAGAATTTCATTTCCTAATTCATCATTACCATCAGCTAATGCTTGTGTAGCATCTTTAGCATCTACCATACCATCACCATTTAGATCATGTGCATTTGTACCTTCTAATACAGCATTTCCAACACCTAAATCTCCTGCTTCACCTAATATTTTTTCCCCTAATTCTTTATCACCATTTTGTAAAGCCACTGTTGCATCTAAAGAAGTAACTTTTCCATCGCCATCTAAATCATGTTCTAAAGGAACAATTCTTTTACCATTTTCATTTATAAATGAATTACCATATCCAGTTGCTGATGTAGCTGTTGCTCTACTTGGATTATATGCAGTTCCAGCAAATCCTGCAGATGATGAAATTTTACCTGCTAAAGATTTATCTGAAGCGGCATATAAATCACCTACTTCATAGATTTTATCTGAAAAAGCTTTTAGATCTGAAATTAAATTTTCTATATAAGTTTTAACGTTATTTACATACTCATTAAATGCAGTTTCAGCTGCCTCTCCTTTAAATCCTCTTGATGAATCAGTTGAAATTTGTTGAACTAAAGGAATTAAATTTTTATCTACAGTAGCATTAATTTTTGCAGCTACATCTTTTGCTTTAGTAGCATTCATACCTACTATAGAATAATCAGAAATATTAAAATTAGCTAGTTCTTCTGTTGCAGCTCTTGTATAAGTTCCATTTACAAAGAAATCTGATCCTGCTGCACTTTGAGTATAAGCTTTTTCTCTTTCTGCAGATCTATCCATAATTGGTTGTAAAGCACTTACTCCAACATCTCCAGCTAAAGAAGTTGGGTCAAAACTCCATGCTCCACCTTGTGTATTATTATCCATAATTTACCTCCTATTGTGTTAAAGCAGGACTTTGATATAAGTCTTCATCTGCTTTATAAATATTATATGAAATGTCTTTTAATCTTTCTTGAAGATCTCTATATTCCTTTTGAATTGATTCATTTAATCTAAGTATATAATTATCAAAATCTGCTTCAAATTTTTTCTCAGATACACCTACCCAAACACCTTGTAATTCACTTATAACTTCGGTTTCTGTATCCGTTACAGCTTTAATTATTTCTTCTATCATAAGTTGATTATATTGTTTATCTAGTTCCCCCATTCCAGTGGAATCTGTTCCATATTCGAAATTCTCCATATTATTCTCCTCCCTAATTTCTCATATTATCAAATGCGGTAGCAACCTTTTTAAATTCAGCTTCAAATGTTTCAGATGCATTCAATAAATCAGTATTATAACTCAGAATGTTTTCACATATTTTTTGTTTTTCAAGACTTAAAGTTTCATATTTTTCTCTAAATTTATCACCTGCTGGACATTTAAAATATGATTTAGAATTTTCAATTATTAAATCTATTTTATTAATAATTGTATTACTTTCTTCAGCACATTTAATAACTTGTTCTCTTATATCGTCTATCGCTGAAGTATTAATACCTATAATTCCATAATCCTCAGTCACTATTACTCTTCCTCCATTATAAATACTATCCTATGTAACAATCGTACCACAAATAAAAAGTATTTTCAAGTTTTACAAAAAAAAGAGATATTTATTAAAAATAAATATCTCTATATAATTATAATTCCACTGCCATTTTCTATAATTGTATCTCTAATAAGCATATTATTATCTAACTTTTCGCCAGACTCTCTATCATATAATGACGTTTTATTATTTCCTCTATATTCTCCTTTAGATAATTCTGTCAAGGATTTATTTAATAACGCTATAACATTACCTACTCTTCTATTTATAGGTAAATATACATTATAAATTTTTGATATTGTTGGAACAAATAATTCAACTAAATATTTATTGTCCATCTTGAGAATCACCTTCTTTATTAGGATTATATATCATATGTTTTATTATTTTATAATTTTTATTTTCAATTATAAAACCTATTGCTGGGAAATTTAGTCTTCTATCATCTAACGACATTTGATTTGTTTTAATTACTATTTGGTTGCTTGCATCTGGATCTAGCCAAATACCTGAATTTACATTAACATTTTTAATATACCATTCTTCATTCATTAAATTTCTCAAAGACTGAGCCATATCTATAAATATAATTCTACTATTATCAATAGTATTCGCTTTATCTAGCATCTTATTAAGTAAAGAACTATAATTAATATCTAACTGTCTCTTATAATCTCCTATTCCTATAAAAATATATATATTATTAGATTCGTTATCTTTATTTTTTATCATATCATTATTAAGATTAACAATATCATTTGCAATATCTTTATTATATAATTCTACATTTTCAAAACTAGTTTTAATAGCTCCAACAAAATCTATTACTTTAATTTTTGTATTATCTAATTTAGATAACATTCTAATTAATGAATATATAAAGCTCATATTTACTTCATTAATACCATTACAACTAATTAAATTGTATTTATTTTTACTAAAGTCATATTTTATTACTTCTTTTGATGATAATTCATATCCAATAGGAACATTCGATAAACCATTTATTTCATTAAATAAATTTGTATCATATGTCATAACAGGTATCTTAGGTATTTTTTTAGCTCTTTCTTTAAATTTTTGATTACATTTTTTAGAAAATTCTCTTACTAACTTAGGTATTTCATGTTTAGGGCAAGGTAATGCAGTTTGGAATTCAAAGAATCCTGAACCTACAGTAGCAATTCCTCTACCAAAATAAGATGAAGGAATAAGTCCTCTTGGTACTCCAAATTCAGTTCTATATTGAGAAGTATCATTTAATTCTAACATAAACTTATTAGTAAATGTTTGAATATATTTACCTCTCACTGTATTAGCTGATATTTCTGATACGACAAAATATATACCATATCTTGGACCATCTCTAAATAACGCTAATAAGGAATCTGTAAGTTTATTATAATTTTCTTGGAATGAATCATAATTATTTATTATAACTATAATTGAAGGCATTTTTTCATTATTATCATTGATATATTCTGAATAAGTACCTCCATACTCTGATAATTTATTTTTTCTAATATCTATTTCTTTATATAACATTCCAATTATATCCATTATTGTTTCTGAATCATTTGAATATGCTACTTCACCGACATGAGGCATATTATTAAACATTCTAAGTGATTCAGAACCACAATCAATAATATAGAAATTAACTTCTTCTGGAGTATGATCTATTATTGTAGATATAATTAATGTAGATAATAAATTTTCTTTACCACTGCCTTGTCTACCAACAATAAGTAGATTACCTTGTTCATTAAAGTTATATGTTAATAAATATTGTGTTTGTGTTGCAGGGCTATCGAATTCACCAATTACTGGATTTATTATATATGGTTTTGAAGTATATTTATATTTTATTCTTAAGTTTTTAATAAATATTTCTTCTGGTATTGGATCTAACCATAGTGTTTTAGTTTTAATATTTTCTTTTTTTGATAATTCTATAATATATTTAACAAGACTAGTTAATTGTTCATTATATTTTTCATTCTTTTCAACAACTACTAAATCTTTAATTGACTTAATAACATCCCCAGTATTATTAACAAAATTAATAGAATCATCTATCTTTTTAACTATTTTATCAGATGGTATATATTTTGCACCTGCCCAACCAGCTTGTCCTTTTTCAAATAGTTCATCATTACCTACTTGTAAATAAAATCTACCTGCTTCTTTTAAAAATGCTGCATCCGGTCTTTTTAATACTTCATTACTATCTGATTTATCTTGTACTTTTAAACATATTTTAAATCTAGAGTTTGACCATATTTGGTCATTAACAACCCCACTAGGCTTTTGTGTAGCAAGTATTAAATGTACTCCTAATGAACGTCCAATACGAGCAGTACTTATTAATTCTTGCATAAAATCAGGTTGTTGTGCTTTTAATTCAGCAAATTCATCACTTATAATAATTAAATGTGGTAATGGGTCTTTAACAATTCCCTCTCTATAGAATCTTTGATATTTATATATATCAACAACACCTTCACCTAATGAATCCCTTGTTTTATTAAATATATTTTGTCTTCTTTTTAATTCTGATTGAATAGATACTAAAGTTCTATTCATAGAAGCAGTATCAAGGTTAGTAATAGTACCCGCTAAATGAGGTATTTTAGAACCTAATTCTCTATTTTCAAATGCTCCAGCAAGTCCTCCACCCTTATAATCGATAAGTACAAATTGAACTTCATAAGGATGATAATTACAACACATAGATAATATATATGTAATTAAAAATTCTGATTTACCACTACCTGTAGTACCAGCTACTAAACCATGAGGCCCATGATATTTTTCATGTAAATCTAACTTAAATATATCACCAGTCTCAGATACACCTATAGGAGCATTTAAACTTAATACTGGATTATTTTCTTTCCATCTATTAAGTATATCTAACTGTTCAATTTTAGATACTCCATATATATCTAAAAAAGAAATAGACTGAGGCAATGAATATAATCCATCTAATGGCGCTATTGGAATGTTAAGTAATCTATTACTTACCTCTCTTAAATCTACCTTATTACTATACTCAACTATAAATCTAGGAGTCCTTTTTGATACTATATCACGTGCTAATATGCATCCATCTTTAGAACCTATTTCTACAAAAGTATCACATTGAACAGGTAAATTCCTTAATGAATTAGTTAAAATAGTTAATCCAAAGCCATAATTAGATGAACTTTTTAATATGTCATCTAAAATAGGTATTCTAAGTGTATTTTTATAATTATCACAAATTATTAAATAATATGTAGCAAATGCTGTATAATTAATTTTATCATTTCTACCATTATCTTTAGCATATTCTTTTCTTGCTCTAAATGTTTCTTCTAATTTAGAAGATACAGTTTTAGCTTCTTCTGGAGTTGATGCAAAATATCTAAAAGATCTATCATCATTCCAACAGTGAGGTAAAAATTTAGCAAATTCCCACTTACCTTCATTATCTTCATTAGTAAATATTACTATTTTTAAGTCCGCACTACTTTGAAGTGCTACTAACTGAACAATAATATTAGAAAAATAATCATATTTATTGAGTGCTTGACTATCACAAATAAATGCAGAAATGTTTTTTTGTGCTAATGATAAAGTAATAGGAGCACCTTCTAAGAATTGATATTTTTCTTTAATTTCATACATCTTTGAAGTTAAATCATCGGTTGTTAACTCAAATTTTCTTTCAGGAACTCCAACCTTAATTGGAGAAACTACTCTACCAATTCCTAATCTAACAGTTAAAAAGTCATTACTGATTATTTCTCTTGACCAAAAATTTCTATTTCCTGATTGCATAATAACATTTTGACATATTTCAGCAGTCAAATTATTATCATTCATTACTTGTAAAGCATGTTTATTAGATAAAATAATATTTTTCTCTTTTTCATATAAATATTGACTATATTTTTCTAGTCTCATCTTTTCATATTTTTTTCGTTGCTTTTTTCTATAACTATCCATAAGTCTTGGTGCTACAAAAGTACCAATTAATAAACATACGAGCATAACAATTTGAGGAAGTACACTCATAACTGACCTACCAGCCTGTAATCTAGTAACAATATTAAATATCATATAAAATGATGATGATAATAACGTAATTCTTGTTAGTATTTTTAAATACCAAGGTAATTTTGATTCTGCCTTTAATGGTGGTGGAGGATCAATTTTTACCTCCTCATCTTCAATTATTTCTCTAATTCTTGGAATATGATAAAAATAATCATTTTCATCATATAATTTATAATTTTGGTCTTCATCACTAACTGGTTCTAACGGTGTATTTTCAGATAATGAATTATCTTGATACATCGTTAAACCAGTTACCCTAATCTTATCTCCTGGATTATTAATTATAATAAAATCTTTCATCCATATAATTTTAAATCCATTAATAAAAATAGTATCTCCCGATTTTAATTTTTTTCTTAATACTCTATAGTTTGATACATATACAGCATATTTTAAATCATCTACAGCTGATAATAACCAGTCATTATCTACTTTAGTAATTAAAGCATGTTGAAGTGCTACATCAGGTCTATTATAAAGTATATTACAATTAGAATTTCTACCAATATTTAACGTTGTAATACCATTTAAATCTAATTTATATTCTTGTTCTTTTTCATCTGTAGTAAAGTATATTGTAACAATACTATTATAATCAGTTACCTTTAATCTAAAAGAACTATATGGTACTACTTCAACATCATCACATTCACCATTTTCTTTATAAATATTAACAGTACCATTACTCTTTAAATGCCAAATACCATTTCTTGATTCAAAAGTAATAGGACTCTTAATATTAGTATTTATAATTGAATAATTATAAGTAAAAAAATCATCATTTGTTTTTGGTAAATCAAATTTTGTTACTTTAATATCATCTACTAAATATACCTTCATATAAACACCTTTTTTTCTTTTATTATTCTACTATTCTATATTAGATTATAACATACATAAATAAAAAATAAAATACTGACTTAATCAGTATTTTTTTGTATTTTTTTTATCAATAAACTAGATAAATTACATGCTATTATAGCAACTAAAATAGAACCTATAATATCTACAAAAGCATGTTGTTTAATAAATAATATAGAAAATAAAACACCTATAGAAACAATATTAATTATTATTTTAATTGTTTTATTAATATTTTTATTTAAACCTATATATTTTATCCATAATATACTATTTAAAGCATGTATACTTGGAAAGCAATTAAGTGCTGGTGTATCATTCTTATAAATAAATTGTACTATAAAATCAAATATAGATTTACTATTAAATTCTACTTGTCTATTTATAGTAGTTGGAAAAATTACAAATATAAATGCACATATAAAATTACATATCATGATAGTAAGTGCAAACTTAGGCAATAATTTTTTATCAAACTTGTATATTATATATGGAGATAATAACAAGAATAAATACCATACTACATAAAATATTACAAATATATTTAAATAAGGAATTTTTGAATCTATAGTATATGAAACATTATATGCATTTCCTTCTACAAACTTTGTCAAAAAAAAGAGAGCAGATTGAAATAAAGGTGGAAATACAATATACATTACATCTTTCTTTTTCATTTCTTACTCCTTTTAAATTTTAATCCAATTATTCTATTAAAAATTCCTAATGGATAAGTTATACATCCATATATAGCTACACCTATAACACCATATATTGAAACAATTAATATAGATTTTATTCTACCTAAATTATCCATTGGTATAAAGTTTTTAATTATAAGTATAACTACAGCCATAATACCACATGTAATTAATATATAAATAAAATCTTTAAATGTTTGTTTATAACTTATATCAAAAGTTTTCTTTAAATCATATAAACAAATAAATATTGTTATACCATAACCTATCATAGTAGCAACTAAATTACCATAATACATTGGTAAACCTATTTTACCAAACAATATCATAAATGGAATATTCATAATAGCGTTAAATCCAAATCCAAGTATTAGACCTAAATACATTTTCTTATATCTAGATAGTGATTGCATAATAACAACTACATTTGTAAATATACTACCAAATACAGCTACAAATATACTTACCATAAATACTTTAGGTCCATAGAATGAATTACCATAGAATATATTCCAAACTGGCTCAGCCAGTAAAGATAAACCTATAGCCATAGGTATAGTTAAGTATAAAATAATTTGTAGTGTTTTATTTATTTTACCTTTAACAGCATCCATATTACCCTTAACATAATCACTAGTTAAACTTGGAAGTAAACTTACGACAATACCATTTGCTATTGCCATAACTATAACATTTAATTTAGTCCCTAATGTTGTTACAATATTCATTATTGTAGATGCATCTGTACCACTAAATCCATAAGATGTAAGTGTTCTTACTACAGTAAACATATCTACTAATTGAAATGAAGTTCCTATTAATTCCATTACTATAAATGGAATTGTATAAGTAACTATCTTTTTTAATAAATCTTTATCACGTATTACCTTTTCTTCTTCTTTTATTTCATAATTTTTAACCTCAGGTATTTTGCGTTTCTTAAATATTAAATATATCCATGCAAATATCGCTCCTAAAGTAGCACCAAATACCGCTACTGAAACAGCAAATGATAATGAAGTTCCTAATATATTCATACATATATAAGAACCTAATACTATTACAACTACACGTACAAATTGTTCTATTACTTGTGATATAGAAGATGGAGATATATATTTCATACCTTGTAAATATCCTCTAATCATACTTATCAATGTAACAAATAATATTGCTGTTGCTGATACTCTAATTACTTGAGTAATACCATGTATCATATGTACACCTGCTATTTGTTCTGCATAAGAAAAATTAAGTGTACCAAGTGGTATAGAACTCATACTACCTATATTAACTTTAATAATATTCTTAGCAAGTACAGGTGCAATAATAAGTAATAATAGTGTAGCAATTATAGAAGTAATAATCATAAAACTACCAGCTAATTTATATGTTCTTTTTTTAGCCTGTTGATAATCTAATGTATTATACTCACTTACCATTTTACTAATAGCAAGTGGTAAACCCATAGTTGATAAATTTAAGAATATAGCATATATATTATAAGCAGCACCGTATAAAGTAATTCCTCTAGTACCTATAATAGAGTAAAAAGGAATAACATAGATAACACCCAATATTTTAGTCAAGATAATACATAAAGTTGCTACAAAAGCTCCCTTTAAGAAATTATCCTTCTTCATTGCATCATCCTCTCTAAGAAATAATTATACTATCATTTGTTAATTGTTGCAAATGATATTTGAATTAGTGTATACTTAATAATAGGGGGCGAGATAGATGAGTTATGTATTTAAAGAAAAAATAACATATAAAGAATATACTAACTTTTTAAAGAAACAAAAATACTTATCATTTATGCAAGAAGATTTATGGGCTAAAGCAAAAAAAATATCAACTAATAAAATTGTAGCAGTTAAAGAAAACGATAATGTAGTAGCACTTGCTCATATATTAATTAGGAAAAAAAATGGCAATAAATACTTTTATATTCCAAATGGATATTTAATGGATTTTACTAACAAAGAATTATTAGAATTTATGACTAAAAGTATTAAACTATTAGCTCGTATGTATGGAGCATACGTAGTAGATATATATCCTAATATTGACATAGATGATCCAAATAGTAATACAATACATAATAATTTGAAAAATTTAAAATATAAGTTTAAAGATGAATATATAGATAGAACAACAAATTTATTAATTCCTTTAAAGAAAAAAGGTAAAAAAATTTCAAAAACAGAATTAAAGAAAAAATATGAAAAAAAAGATTTCTATATTGCTAGAGGTTTAGAATTTGAAGTATCTAATGATAAAAAAGATATTAAAAGACTACAAAAACTAGTAAATAGTAAATATTTTGATTTTGAAACTATAGATGGATTATTAACTAATTTTAAAGATAGAGTTCATATGATATTTGCCAAATTAGATTTAGTATTTTATAAAAACTATTTACTTGAAAATACTAATGACAATAGAGAAATTAATAAAGTAGAAGAATTACTAACTATATCTGATGAAATAGATGTTGGATGCGCCATTATAATTGAACCAATGAACGAAGATAATAATGTATGTGAATTTTTATATAATACTGAAAAAGAATCATTTAATGGTTTAGATATAACTAATGGATTACTATATGAAACTATGAAAATATGTAATAGTAAAGGATATTCATTTATTAAAGTATCAAACTTTAATCTAAATGTTAAAGATTATGTAGAAAGATATAACGCTCATGAATTAAAATATATTGGTCATTATAGTTTAATATTAAAAAAGTTAACCTATTTATTAAATAGAGAATTTAGTTTTAAAGGATAAAAAAAAAGTACAATTTTGTACTTTTTTTATTTCTCTTCTTTAGTTTCTTCTTCTAATTCAGTAGTTTCTTCTACTTCTTCAGTTTCTTCAACTGGCATATGGCCATGTTCAACTAAATAATCAATTTGTTCTTTTGTTATAGTTTCATACTCAAGTAATGTTTTAGCAATTAACTCAAGTAAATCCATATTACTAGATATTATTTCTTTTGTATGTTCATAACATTCATTAATTATTCTTCTTTGTTCTTGGTCAATTTCGAAAGCAACCTCACTAGAGAAGTTATGACTCTTATTATAGTCACGTCCTAAGAATACACTTGATTCTTGATGTTCAAATTGAACTGGTCCTAACTCACTCATACCATATTCTGTTACCATAGCACGTGCTATCTTAGTAGCTTTTTCAAAGTCATTATGTGCACCAGTTGTTACCTCATTGAATACAATTTCTTCAGCAACACGACCACCAAGTAAACCACTAATAGTTTCTAATAATTCGTTTTTAGTAGATAAGAAAGTTTCTTCCTTAGGAAGCATTAAATTATATCCACCAGCTTGACCACGAGGTATAATTGTAATTTTTTGTACTTCATTAGCACCTTCTAATTTAATACCAACAACTGCATGTCCAGCTTCATGGTAAGCAACAATTTTCTTTTCTTTTTCAGTATATTTCTTAGTAACCTTAGCAGGTCCCATTAATACTCTATCATGTGCTTCATCAATTTCTTCCATTGTGATAGCATCTTTGTCTCTACGTACAGTAAGAAGTGCAGCTTCATTTAATAAGTTTTCAAGATCAGCACCACTAAATCCAACTGTTCTCTTAGCAATATTTTCAAGTGTTACACCTGGAGCAAAAGTTTTACCTTTAGCATGTACTGCAAGAATTTCTTTACGACCATTAATATCTGGTAAATTAACTGTAACTTGTCTATCAAATCTTCCTGGTCTTAATAATGCTGGATCTAATACGTCTGGACGGTTAGTAGCAGCTATAACAATTATACCTTCATTTTCACCAAATCCATCCATCTCAGTAAGTAATTGGTTAAGTGTTTGTTCTCTTTCATCATGACCTCCACCTAAACCAGTTCCTCTTTGACGTCCTACTGCATCAATTTCATCAATAAATATTAAACATGGAGCATTATGCTTAGCTTGTTTAAACATATCACGAACACGGCTAGCACCTACACCAACGAATAATTCAACAAAATCTGAACCACTTATATAATAGAATGGAACATTAGCTTCACCAGCAACAGCTCTAGCAAGTAATGTTTTACCTGTTCCTGGAGGACCAACTAATAATACACCTTTAGGAATTCTTGCACCCATTTTTTGAAATTTTTTAGGGTGTTTTAAGAATTCAATAAGTTCTTGAACTTCTTCTTTTTCTTCAGTTAATCCAGCAACATCTTTAAATGTAACTTTCTTTCTATCATCATTTAATCTTGCTCTACTCTTTCCAAAATCCATACTCTTGTTATTAGCACCCATTTGTCTACTAACAAAGAATATTGCTACACCAACTAATAATACAATTGGAAGTACATTAACTATAATAAGTAATAACATACTTGATTCTGGATCTTTATCAGCTTCTACCTTAAAATCATGTTCTTTACTACCACTATATATTACTTGAATAGTAGAATCAGTTAATGGAGTTTGTACATAAAAAGTTTCTTTTTTACCATAGTCTTTTAATTTACCAGTAACAGTATATACACCAGCACTTTGACTAGGAGTAATTGTAACCTCAGTTACTTCCCCATTATCCATTTTTTCTACAAATTCAGAATAAGATAATTTATGCTCTTTAGAATTAAATCCACTAGCAAAATACATTATTCCTAATATAATAAGTATCAAAATACCATATGAAAAGGCATTCTTCTTAACACTTTTCTTTTTCTTCATATAAACTCCTCTCTTTAATGATACTCTAGTATTATATCATATTTTCCTTCTTTTTTACCATCAAATGAAGACTTTTTAATACCTGGTAACCAAATTATTTCATCATTACTATCTACAACTACAGGATAACCTATTCTATCAGTCATATTTATCTTTTCATTTATGAAAATATCTTTTATTTTTTTATGTCCCTTCATATTCTTTATAGACATAATATCACCAGGTTTTACATTTCTAACATACAATGGTAATAAAATTTTACTACTATCTATATGAGTAACATAATTACTAGTAAGTACTGAATTATCTACTTTAATAATTTTATTACCATTTGGAAGTATAACCTCATCATCAAGTTTATAGTTATAATCCTCTATATTTTTAGAAATCTTAATACTAAGTATATTATATTCTTTAATTAATTCATAATTAGGTATATTAATTGTAATATTAGGTTTATCACTATAAATAATACTAATAATATTATCTATATGTTTCTTATTAATTAAAACTATAGAGTCTTTATAAAATTCTTTTAACCATTTATATATTATATTCTTAACAATAAATATATTATTACTCTTCAATCTATCTAAATTAATTCCATTATTATGAATAACCTCCAAATATTTATTATCTACTTCATCATTAACAAACTTATCATATTCATTAAGTAAGTTACTAAATTCTAAGAATTTTTGATGTACCAATGGATTCTCATCCTTTAATTTAGGTAATATATATTTTCTATATCTATTTCTAGTATATGTTGTATCAAAATTAGATTGATCTACTACATATGGAATATTATTACTTTCTAGATACTCTAATATTTTATCCTTAGTTACTGTAATTAAAGGTCGAATTATAGAATAACTACCTTTATTTACTACCGAATCAAATCCAGCATAACCAGATAAACTAGAACCTCTAACTAATCTCATTAATATAGTTTCTACTAAATCATCACCATGATGTGCAGTAAATAAGTATTTAGCACTATATTTTTTTACAATATTATCAAAGTATTCATATCTCATTTTATGTCCCAAAGACTCTGTAAATTTATCTTCATAAGAAAACTTAGTCATTTCAAATATAATATTATTATTTAAACAATATTCTTCCACAAATTTAGCTTCTGAATCACTTTCTTTTCTTATGTTATGGTGGACATGAGCACATACTATATTAAATGGTATACTCTCTCTATATGTCATTAACATATTAAGTAATGCCATACTATCAGGTCCACCTGATAAACCTATAACAACATAATCATTTGGATTTAAATCAGTATTTTTGCTTATAAAATCTAATACTTCCTCCATTTAAATCACCAACTATATTTTAATATAAAAAACACTTTATTACAATAAATAATATTTGATATAATTGAAATGGTGATATTATGAAATTAGTTTCTTGGAATGTAGCAGGTTTTAGAGCCTGTCTTAATAAGGGATTTAAAGATTTTTTTAATGAAATAAATCCAGATATAATGTGTCTTCAAGAGGTAAAAGCTACTAAAGAAGAGTATGACTTTCATCCTGAAGGATATTTTGAATATTTAAGTTGTGCTGAAAAGAAAGGTTATAGTGGCACACTAATATATTCTAAAATTAAACCATTAAATGTAACATATGGGTTAGGTATAGATATGCATGACCATGAAGGAAGATTAATTACATTAGAATTTGATAATTTTTATCTAATAAATAGCTATGTACCTAATGTAAAAAGAGATTTATCAAGACTAGACGAAAGAATGATTTGGGAAGATGATTTTAGAAAATATATAAACGATTTAGCTAAGAAAAAAGATGTTATTATGTGTGGAGATTTAAATGTTGCTCACACTGAAATGGATATAAAAAACGCTAAAGGTAATAGAGGTCACGCAGGATTCACAGATGAAGAAAGAGCTAAATTTAGTGAATTATTAGAAAGCGGATTTATTGATACATATCGTTCTACTCATCCAGATAAAGCTGATGCTTATACATGGTGGAGTTACATGGGTAACGCTAGAGCTAAAAACGTTGGATGGAGGCTTGATTATTTTTTAGTTAATAAAAATCATAAATTAGATATTGATGAAGCTATTATTTATAATGAAGTATATGGTTCAGACCATTGTCCAATAGGACTAAATATAAAATAAAAACTATTAACACTTAGTTAATAGTTTTTTTAATGTTAAATTATATAAGTATTTAAGTACAATAGCAAGTATTAAAGTAAATATAATAGACCCAGAAATATATATTAATACATTATTATTATATTCATACATAATAAATAATCTAATTACTATACCTTGAGATAAGTATATAAAACTTGATAGATTAAATATATCTTTTACATACTTATTTTTTATATTAATCCTTTTACAAATAACTAAAAATAAATAATTAAATAAAACAATATGTAATAAGAATAAAAACATATTTAGTATTTTAAAATCTACTGTAGTTTTATTAACAAATAATACAAGCAATATATTTATAATTATAAATAATATAAAAACTATTATATTATTTATTTTATTAATATTTAATCTTTCTTTCTTACCTAATAATACTCCTATAGGAAACATAAATAATGACATATATAGCCATGCATCTACTTCTTTTATAAATAATATCATAAACATGGTTATAACCATGATAATAAAAGACAAATAGTTTCCTTTAAACAGTTTTTCATTAATAAAATACATTATATTTAATATTATTATTTCAAATATATACCACGAAAAATTTACTATTTCAAATAAACCTATTAATGATTTTAATACATTATTAATTGTAATTTCTATATCAAAAATATTAAAAATAATTAAATATAAAAATAACGCAATTAAGAAATAAGAATATAATTTTAATATTCTACTAAATAATCCTCTATTAGATTTTGTTATTCCATATCCTGAAATAAGGAAAAAAATACCCACAAAGGAATAACCAAAAGTTACAGTATAATACTTACTAACTAAAGGTATATATTGTACTATATGATGTAATAAAATTAATATAGCACCTATACCTTTCATAATGTTAGTGTTATCCTTTGTAATAACATTACTACCCATTATATCATCTCTATTCTTACTAAACTAATTATACCATATATACTATAAATAAAAAGATGGTAATTAACCATCTTTATAATATGTTTTATAATCTAATAACCTATCTCTAAATAATTTATTAAAATCATCATAGTTTATACTAAATTTATCAATAAATATATCTATTTCTTTATCATCTACTTCTTTTACTCTTTCATATATAATGGCTTTATAGCCATTTTCTAATTCTATAGTAGTTCTTAATCTAAACTTATTAAATATATACTTATTATTATAAAATAAATCTAATATATTATCTAATACTTTTGCTTTTTTTATACCATCCCACTCATCTATAGGATCAATAATAATATAATACCTACTTGTAAAAAATTCTAATGGGAAACCATCATTATATAAATAATTAGTTGAATGGATATTATTATTTGAAAAAGGTTCAGGATAGTTAATAAAAGTAGAACAATCATATATATTTATACCTTGTAAAACCATAGTTTCCTCTTTATTAACAAAATCCAACACTCTATTTATTTTATCTAAATCTTTTCTTCTTTCAGGATATACTTTTAAATTTCCAAACAATTTATTACTCATAGTATTTTTTGTATTAAATAAGCTTGAATTTAATAAACACATAATAGATAAAATAATTAATAAACTATTTTTTAATAACATAACCTTATCATTTTTAAACTTTATAATTATAAAATTGTATAAACAATAAATATACATAATAATTATTATTAAATTATGATGTATATCTAGGTTTTGTATTCTTATAAATAGAATAATAGATAATAAATAAGTACCAAATAAAACTAAACTAAAATATCTAGTTTTTTTATTTATAATACTATATATAAAACCAACTAACATTATTAATATAAATATAATACCAATATTATTTATTTTATTAATTAATTCATATTTTAAACCACCAAAACTATATACAGAATATAATAGTTCATAGTTTGTCGATGTAATATTAATTACCTTTGGTAAACCAAATGATATAATTACTGAAAATATCATTAAGTATAACAATAATATGTTTTTAATTCTTTTATATAGATGGTTATTACCATCTCTAATTGATATATAAATTAGTCCTAAAGTATAGAATAAATAATAAGAAAAAACAAAATATATATACCATCTTCTAGTTAATAATAAGGATATAGTAGTAAATATTATATACATATATCTTTTATAATCTATATTATCAAATTTATAATCTATAGTAAGTAATATTAATAATAATATAAATACAAAGCCGAAAATATCAGGTCTACCTAATATAGAAGCAATATGTAACATTGGAAAAGTAGTAACAAATACTAATATAGATATTTTATTTATTAAACTATTAGAATCTGTTTTATTTAATAATTTAATACCTAAAGAATATAATAAAATAATTATAGGTATTAAACTAGATATAAAATATGATATTTGAAAGAACTTAATACTTTTAGGTAATATCATATAAAATGGATATAAAAATATAATTAAATAATTACCATAATCATTAGATATACTATCTAATATTAAATTTTTATAACCATTAAATATACTAATATTAAAATCATTATTTAAACTATTAATATTTCCATAGTATACTGAATTATCCCAAACATATATATCATTTCTTATAAATATTAATAGTACATATATAGTAAATAACAATGTAGTAAAAACTGCAACCAACAGTTTATCTTTATTATTGAAATATATATTGTGATGTTTTAATACAAAAAAAATTAATTTATATATAACTATATTAAAAAATATACCTAACATAACTAAACTAATTTTATTTAATAAAGGAACATGTAAAAAAGATATAATTAAATTATATATAACAAATATAATAAAAAATAATAAATACTTTCTTTTATCTTTCATATATCCTCCACTCAACTAAATTATATCAAAAAAATACACTATAAAGTGTATTTTATTTAACTATAACATTACATTGTGCTTCCATACCATCTACTGACGCAGTTATAGTAGCACTACCAGACCCTATAGCAATAACTTTACCATTTCTATCGACTGTTACTACATTAGTATCACTACTTGTCCATTGTATTCTAGCTGTAGATGCATATTTAGGTTCAAAAGTAAGAGCTAAATTATTTTCTTCTCCAATCCTTAATTCAATATTTTTATTATCAAATTCTATTTTAGTAAAATTAACAATAGGTGCATTCTTAACTACTTCAATCTCAATTTTCTTAATTGTCTTATTTGCTAATTTATCAATAGCATATATTTGAATAGTTTGTTTACCTAATTTACGTGTATCAATTGTAGCAGGAGTATATCTTACTTCATCTCTTAATCCAGAACCTTCATCACTTACATTAACATATTTATCAATATTTACTTGACTTCCATATTGAACTTGAATATTTTGTGCAACATCAATATTTGGTCCTTTTTTATCTATATTTGTTACTTCATAATCAATTTTATATACATTATCATTTATATCTTTAATTGCAATATTTAATTTTTGATTATCTTCTACTTTAATGATATTTCTCTTAGACCATGTCTTACCACCATCAAATGAATATCCTTTAATATCCCTAGAAGCCATACCCTTATACTTAACGGTAAGTTCTATGGTTTTATTAGTATACTCTTTATCACTAAGTATAATTTGAATATTATTTGAAGATAGTTTTATACTTCTTCTTGTAGAATCTACTTTAAAGAGAAACACACCAACGCCAACTAAGATAATACAAAGAATTAAAGAATTAACATAAGATTTTGTTACTTTCTTTTTCATATTATCACCCTATTATTACTATATATAATATTATCATACCTACCCTTTAAAGTCAATCAACCAAAATAAAAGTAATACATCAAAAAACGTATTACCAATTTATTTTTTCTATATTATTTTTTTCTAAAAAATCATTGATTTTACTAAATGGTTTACTTCCAAAAAAACCTCTATATGCAGATAATGGTGAAGGATGTACAGACTCAATAATATAATGTCTTTTATTAGTTATCAAACTCTTTTTACTACGTGCAAAACTTCCCCATAAAACAAATATAACAGGTTCTTCTCTATCATTTAAGTATTTAATAATATTGTCAGTAAATATTTCCCAACCTTTATTTTGATGAGATAATGGTTTATCTTTTTCAACTGTCATAATAGAGTTTAATAATAATACACCTTGTTTAGCCCAATCAGTTAAATCACTACATGTCCTTTTTATTCCTAAATCACTATCAAGTTCTTTAAAAATATTTTGTAATGATGGTGGCATAGACACATTTTCATGTACTGAAAAAGATAATCCATGAGCCTCTCCTAAACCATGATAAGGATCTTGACCAAGAATAACAACTTTAACTTTATCATAATCAGTAAATCTTAAAGCATCAAATATGTTTTCATATGGTGGAAATACTTGCTTAGTCTTATATTCATTCTTAACAAAAATACCTAATTTTTTAAAGTAGTCTTGCTTCATTTCATCTTTTAAAACTATATCCCATTTTTTATTTATCATAAAACACCTACTTACATAATTCATTTGCCATATCAATAAAAATATCAACAGAAAGAGCTTCTGCTCTAACACTTAAATCAAAATTGTATTTTTTTAGTACATTTTCTATTATTTCTAAATTATAATCCTTTAAATTGTTCCTAATAGTCTTTCTTTTTTGATTAAAGCTATCTCTTATTAGTTTAAAGAAAA